>ENA-OWPB01000195-OWPB01000195.1-human-gut-metagenome-genome-assembly--contig:-NODE-195-length-85275-cov-7.625358_pt1 | contig 85275 bp, 63 predicted proteins | sample MGYA00248260_ERZ651838 | MGnify/ENA primary metagenome ERZ651838 (study PRJEB26924, sample SAMEA4378304) | human gut metagenome | biome: human gut; feature: human-associated habitat; material: faeces... | reverse complement strand
GTGTCCCTGGACCTTTTGCTCGCTTCGCTCGGTGCTTTATTTTACTTTATGCTTGTAATTTACTTTGGTCTGCTATGCTCATTCCTCATTCCTCCCCTCCTCACTAAAAATCCGCCCCCACATCTTGCAATTTACCTCAAAATGTGCTATCATTATCTCTATAGGGGGTCTTATCCATGAAAAAACTCTTTTCCGTAATTTTTATGAACTTTTTCGGCTTCGACATGATAATTTTCTTGGTTGCAGTCGCGACCGCCCTCGTCTTTTATCTCACTAAAAAATCGGCTGATGTTCTCTACAACAAGCTTCATCTTAACATCTTCGTTCCCGACTCAGGTGCTTCCCGCCGTCAGGCTGACAGCGATATTTCGGACATTCGTGAAACAGATATCGTTTCTATGCGCAACCGAACAGGAAGCCTTTATTCTCTGTTCGTAAATCTCACAGGGATTTTCCCTCTCTTGGGTATCCTCGGCACTGTTATCTCCCTCCTTGGTATGGTGGGCGATATGACAAACGTTCAGGATAATTTCTATGGCGCTTTGACCTCCACTTTTTGGGGACTTGTTTTTGCTATAATCTTCAAATTTCTTGACGGCATAATCTCTGCAAAAATAGAGGATAACGAGAAAAATGTTCAGCTCTATCTTGAAAGAAACAACGCTGAACATTCTCAAAGCGGTGAACAGCCATGAATGGTTTCAGGAAAAATAAGGGCATAGTCCTTGAGCTGACTTCCCTGCTCGATGTTATCATGATAATGCTTTTCTGGGTCATGACCGATGTTTCCGCATCTGCCGACAGTCAGAAAGAGGACGCAAAAGCTCAGGTGCAGGCTGTCACTCAACAGCTTGAGGAGCAGAAGAAAAAGTCCGCTGACGAGCTTGAAAAACTCCGTGAGGATATGCAAAAGCAAATAGATGAAGCCTATAAAAAGGCTGAGAGCATTAACAGCAATGCCGCAAAAAATCAGCAGGCGCTTGACGGCTACACTCAGGGTATGCTTATCTCTCTTGATATGCGAAATGAAAACGGCACTGACAAGTTGTATATTTCCCGAAATGATGAGGATATTATGACCGTGACCCCTGATGAAGACATCTCAGGCAGGCTCATATCTCTTTTTGAAGGACTCGGTGCAGCAGACGGTGAAGTAATGCTTGCGGCAGTGGTCTATGACGGTGACGCTGTGCTTTATCGTAACATGAGAACAGTGGAAAACGCTGTGCAGGCTGTGTCAGACAAATACGAAAATGTTTACTTTACATACATAAACACTTCCAAATAGAAAGGACAATAAAAATGAGTATTCAGAACGATGTTGAAAAGCTCTACCGCAGTGACCTTGAAAAACAAAGACAAAAGCAAAAAAAGAAAAAGAAGAAAAAGCTTCTTGGTATCATGCTGATCGTCATTATCATTGCGGCGCTTATTCTTATAATGCAGTATCTTGGACTTGGACTGGGCGGTGGAAAAGGCGAAGGCTCAGGGGACGGCAGGGACGTAAGTGCTTCCTCCAATGAAGCTTCCGTTACTACCACAACAACAGCAGCTCCAAAGGAGTTTTATGACATCAAGGTTTCAGGAAGCACTTATATAATCGATGAGCGTGTGGTAGATCTTAAAAGTCTTGTTTCCACAGTGAAGCTTATGAGCGACAATGTTATCGTAAGGATAACAGACGACAACGCAACAAAGAACGCCATGGACGAGCTTAAAAAGGCTCTTACCGACGACGGCAGAGAGTTCACAGAAACAGTTCTTGACAATTCAGCTTTGGATAACAGCAGGGCAGATACAACATCTGAAGCCGTAAGATAAAAACTGTAGGTGCGAACATCGTTCGTCCTTTTTCTGCATAATTTTAAAGGATACAGATATAAAATAAAATTGGGGACGGTCAAGCCGTCCTCTTTTCAGAAACAGAGGTAATATCATGCTTGGACTTACTTTAGAGGGCGGAGCCAGCAGAACGGTCTATTCCTGCGGAATAATGGACGCTCTGCTGGAGGATAAAATAATAGCCGATTATGTTATAGGCGTTTCGGCAGGAGCAGCTTTCGGCGTTTCTTACTGCTCAGGTCAGATAGGAAGAAATCTACGTCTTGCCACCGAGTTCATGGGCACAAAGAAATACATGGGAGCAAGACATCTTATCGACCCGAAAAACCGATGCTACTATAATCTTGATTATGCCTACAATGTTGTGCCTAATGTTGAACTTCCCTTTGATTATGAAGCCTACAGAAACTTCAAGGGCAGATTTTGTGCAGTTGTTACAAACGTAAAAAACGGCAAGGCTGAGTACATGGACGTGCCAAAAGATGACACCCACTGGAATTTGCTTAGAGCAACCTGTGCGCTTCCTCTGCTTTTCCCTGAGATAGAGATAAACGGAGAAAAATATATGGACGGCGGTATATCAGATTCAATACCATATATGCAGGCAATAAAAGCAGGCTGTGACAAAAATATCGTTGTGCTGACCCGACCAAAGGGCTATGTTAAGACCCAGGAGCCTGCCACAAAGCTTGCCATGAAATATTATCACAAGCACCCTGAGTTTGCCGAAGCCCTTGCCACAAGAGCCGAGAGATACAACAAATGTATCGCAGAGCTTATGGAGCTTAAAGCGGAGGGGAAAGTCTTTGTTTTCACACCCAAGACCACCTTCGGAGTAGGCAGGACTGAGGGCGACCCTGCAAAGCTGAGAAGGCTCTACGATTACGGCTACGCCCACGCAAAATGGGCAATGGACGATCTGAAAAAATATCTTTGCAAGTAGGAATGAGGTAATAAAATGTCATACAAGCTGCCGCTTTTTGCTGCCGCCGCATTTCTGGGCGGTTATATGCTTATTTCAAACAGACAGCTAAGGGTGAACGAATATGAGCTGAAAGTATCAAAGCTTCCTGAGAATTTTGTTAGTAAAAAGATACTTCTTCTTGCAGATCTTCACAAGAAGCGTTACGGGGATAATTTCAACAATCTGGTGAATTCCTGTATTGCCGCCGAGCCTGACTTTATTTTCTTTGCAGGTGATCTTTACAGCCGTGATGAAACGGACATGATACCGAAGCTTGCCCTTATGAAAAGGCTAAAACATATTGCACCGACCTATTATATTTTCGGTAACCATGAAACTGACAACATGGATAATGCCGAAGCCCTTGCTTTGAAACTCACCGAATGTGGAGTACACGTTCTGAGAAACAACATGGAGCAGATAAAAATAGGCGAGGATCACATCAATATATACGGCACTCAGCTTCCCCAAAGATTTTACCGCAACGAAGATTTTTCACATCACGACCTGCCGCAGATCACAAAGGACGAGCTTACAAAGCTTTTAGGCGAGCCTGACAGGAGCGAGTGTAACTTTTTGCTTTCGCACACGCCGCTGGCGTTCCGTGCTTATGCGGACTGGGGAGCAGATGTGACGTTTTCGGGTCACTGTCACGGGGGAGTTATAAGATTGCCTTTTATTGGCGGAATACTTTCTCCTGAACGGAAATTCTTTCCAAGATACACAAAGGGCATTTACGAACTTAACGCTGAACAGGGCTTGGCAAAGCTTGCTGTTACGGCGGGGCTTGGTAAATTCAGGCTGAATAATCCCTCGGAAATAATGATTTGCACACTTGAAAGGCAGGAATAAATATGTATCAGAAACAATTTGCAGAATATTTTGACAAGCACATGGAGGAGATACTTCGTGACCTTGACGAGATTATTTCTATCGAGAGCATTGGTGACATAAACGCCCCTGTTAAGCCATTTGGCGAGGGTTCTCGCAAGGCTCTTAACTGGGGAAAGGCTTATCTTGAAAAGCTCGGCATGACAACAAAGGACTTTGACGGCTATGCTGTTCACGGTGATTTTTACCAAAATGGAGAATGTAAGCTTGCTGTGCTTTCACATCTTGACACTGTTCCCGCAGGCGAGGGCTGGAGCTATCCGCCTTTCAAGCTGACTAAAGCTGACGGAAAGCTTTTCGGCAGAGGAACAATTGACGACAAAGGTCCGAGCGTTGCGGTGCTGTGGGCTGTAAAGGCTATCAAAGAGCTTAACATTCCTATAAAAAAGAACTTCCGTGTTATTTTCGGCGGCAATGAAGAGGGTGGCTGTGAGGACATGGAATATTATGAAAGCAAACAGCCTTTCCCTGAAATGGTGTTCACCCCCGACGGCTCTTTTCCTGTGCTCAACTGCGAAAAGGGCATGGTGCATCTTACATTCTCTGCTGAATTTTCAGATGATAAGATAGCTGAGATAAATGGTGGAAGCGTTATAAATGCTATCCCTGACAAGTGCATTGTGAAGTTTGCTGACGGCAGTGAGAAGGTCATCAGAGGAAAATCGTCACACGGGTCAAGACCTGAAAACGGCGACAATGCGGTGACAAAATTTGTGGCAGAATATAAAAATAAAAATGCTCTCCTTGGTGGGTTGGCTGAGCTTTTCCCACACGGAGAATGCAACGGAAAATCCTGCGGTCTTGGTTTTTCAGACGATGTATCAGGCGAGATGACCTGTGCGCTGACTATCCTTAAAACTGAGGGTGGCAGGCTTCATGGCGGTATCGACATACGCTTCCCTATTGACAAGACGCTTGCTGAGATAAGCGGTATCATAACTTCGGCACTGGAGAGCAAGGGCTTCAAGGTGGACGAGCTTGACGGCATGGAGCCGCATTATGTGGACGAAAACAGTGAGTTCGTTCAGACCTTGTTAAGGGTATACGAAAAGATCAAGGGCGAAAAGGGAAAATGTATCGCAGAGGGCGGAATAACCTACGTTCACAACACAAAGGGCGGTGTTGCGTTCGGTGCGGAATTTCCTGAGGAAAACAACAATATGCACGGAGCTGACGAGCATATTTCCATGGAAACTTTCAAAATAAATCTGAATATGTACGCTAATGCTATTGCAGAGCTTTGCGGTGAATAATAGGGTGTGCATGGCTCTTGACAAAGTGTAATTCTAGTGGTATACTTTATTACATAAAAGCTTAAAAGCGTAAAAGCAAAGGGAGCATGACGGACAATGAAGATTTGTATAGTTGGACTTGGACTTATAGGCGGTTCGCTTGCCAAGGCAATAAAAAAGAACACTCATGAGAGCTGTTTCGGTATAGATATTGACAGGGGAACGATAGCAGGAGCGCTGGCTCAGGAGGCTATCGACGGTGAAATGGCCATTGACGACCTTGCAGGCTGTGACGTTGTTATCGTGGGACTTCACCCTGAGGCTACCATAAAATTCATCACGGAGAATGCAGGTAAGTTCAAGAAGGGCGGTATCGTTCTTGACACTTGTGGAGTAAAGGGCGAGATAGTCAGAGCCGTAGAGGGCGTTTGCATTGAAAACGGCGTAAACTTCCTTGGCTGTCACCCTATGGCAGGACGTGAATTTTCGGGCTTTGCATACTCGGTGGACAATCTTTTTGAGAAAGCAAGCTTTATAATGACGCCTACTGACAGAACGCCTATGAGGGTTGTGCAGGATATATCAAGGCTTGCATATAATATCGGTTTTGCGAAGGTCGTTGTATCAAACGTTGAGGAGCATGACAGCGTTATTGCGTTCACTTCTCAGCTTGCTCATGTTGTATCAAGTTCCTATGTAAAAAGCCCTAGTCTTCTGAAGCAGGCAGGTTTTTCGGCAGGGTCATTCAAAGACCTTACGAGAGTGGCTAAACTCAACGAAGATATGTGGACGGAGCTTTTCCTTATGAACCGTGGTCCGCTGGTGGACGAGATAGAGCATATAATCGCAAGATTAACGGAGTATCGTGATGCTATTGCAAATAATGACGCTCAAAGGTTGCATGACCTGCTTAAAGAGGGTCGAGAGCTTAAGGAATTGTCTAATAATAGCTAAATAAGAAAACAAAGCGGTGTCAGAGTGGAATTCTCTGCACCGCTTTTTGTTTATTCTTCTGTTTCTTTATCTGTGTCTGTATCGTCGTCTGTATTATCAGTTTCTTCCTGCTCTTCATTTTCGTCAGGCTCGGACAAATTGGTATCGTCGCTTTCGTCTGTGTCGTGGATATCTTTATCATTATCCTTGTTGGCTGACTTATTGTCGCCTACTGTTTTGTTTTTCACTATCATAAGATACTCAGCGGCAATAAGAGCTACGCACAAAACGCAGACCACGCCAATAATAACGCCCATTGATGAACCGCTCTTTTCTTCCGACACCGGACTTGCGGCTTTTGAGGTCGCTTCTGCTTCTGAGCTTTCAAGCTTCACGGCTTCAGGTTCTTTTATCACTATTTTAAAATGCCCTACTGAGCCGTCCTTATAAACAATATCTATCTTTGTTTCGCCTGTGCTGAGGGTCTGAAACTTGCCATCCTCGAATATAAGCACTTCGCCGTTGGCTACTGTTACGCTTTCAACATCTGTAAGCCCTATATCCTCTGGTGCGATAGGGTACTTGGAATAGTCAACGTCTATTTCGATATAATCGCTGTCGTCCTGCTGAACATCTGCAGCGTCCTGATACTTGACGATACCGTTCTCTACCTGATTTGATATGGCATTGAGGTTTTCGTCATCAAGGGAATTTACTGTGAGATAAAGCACTGTTGAGGTGAGCTTTTCGTCTGCGACTTTAAAATGGAGGGTCGCATAATCACCGTCAAAATCTGTGCCGTCTGCGTTCACATAGTTATATACAAACTTACCTGCAAAGGCATTGTCTACTGCCATGCCCCCTGCTTTATCATTGGTTTCGCACTTTTCAAACTCTACAAGGCTATCGTCATAGCCCACGGAGATAGAGGCATTTGAGATAAGATGGTCGCACTGGATATTTATTTTCGCTGTGAACTTTTTATCCTTTACCTCGCTGACCACAAGCTTTACAACTGTCGGCGTAGAAGTCGGAGTGTCCGGAACATAGGAATAAGATGTGGTAGTTCCCCATGTGGTGGTTTCCCATGTCTGAGCTGTGGTAGTTGTAGTCGTTTCAGCGTCCTCCCGCTGAGGCTGAGCGGTAGTGGTTGTTTCCGGTACAGGATCTGTGGCTGGCACATCGGTTGTCACAGGCGTTTCGGGATCAGCGAAACACACTGAGGTCATTGCCATGACCGCTGCAAAAAATCCCACTGTTACTTTCTTGAAATCCATTATTTACTCTCCTGATATTGTTTTTGCCGTAAACAAGGGCTGCCGCCATAAAGACCGCAGCCCATGATTTTCCTTTTTATTAGTCCTCAATAAGAGTTACTTTCTTCATGACCTGATCTACAAGCGGCTTATCGTTGAAATTTACGTCAACTGCTGCGATCTCGTCAACAACGTCCATGCCCTCGACTACCTTGCCGAATGCTGCATACTGACCGTTAAGATGAGGAGCGTCCTGGTGCATGATAAAGAACTGTGAGCTTGCTGAATTTGGCATTGCTGAACGTGCCATTGAGATAACGCCTCTTGTATGCTTGAGGTCGTTACGAACACCATTAGCAAGGAACTCGCCCTTTATCTTCTCTTTTGCACCGCCCATGCCTGTTCCCATTGGGTCGCCGCCCTGTATCATAAAGCCTGAGATAACTCTATGAAAAATAAGTCCGTCATAAAAGCCCTCTTTAACAAGCTTCTCAAAATTTGCAACTGTGATAGGTGCAACGTCAGGATAAAGCTCGATCTTGATATTCTTTCCGTTTGCCATTTCTATATTTACCATGTTAATACTCTCCTTATTATCTGTTAATACAAAATTTACTTGGATTTTGGCAGCTCGCCACGTTTATTTTTCTCCATAAGATCATTGAAATACAATGTGACAGGAGTTGGAACTTTCTTGAAAAGTCCCTTTTTCTCAAGCTCGTCACAGACGATATAATCTCTTTCACCGTCATTATTTACGCAATAGAGCCTGTCTGTTTTATAGAAGCCGCCGTTGCCGTCATCTCTGTTCTTATCAAAACAGCCGAAGATATCCTTTGCCATAAGCTCGCAAAGTCTGAGTATCTTCTCATAGTTGGTATGCTCGCTCCACTTTTCAAGCTCTTCATGGAAAAACTGCTGGACAGGAACGTCATTGACTTCCATTTTTCTTATTATTCTCGCAAGGCATATAGAAGCGTCCTGATCGGTAAGCTTATCAAGTCTTGCATTCTTATAATCAAGTATATACTCATTTAATGTAGCATAAAGCAACTTATCATACTGAAACGGCTTGCCTTTGCCTGAAAACTTTATGATAGGGTTATCGGTATTGATCTTCAATTTTATCTCTCCAATTCAATTTATTCTGGCAATACCCCTAGTAATGCCTTTACCCCCCGATCATCTGCCATATTTTTCGTTAAATTCTTTCACCTTCTGCGCCAAAAACTCTTCTGATACTGAGCCGATAGCGTCGTCGTCCTCGCTGTGGTCAACAGAACCAAGACCCTCCACAAGAGCCTCATCGACGGATATTCCCTTTATATCCTTATACTCTGCATAGTCCTCAGGCTTTTTTGCATAAGGAAGCTCAGCCACCTTTGCGGCTGTGGTCTCTGCACTTATGGCTTCGATATTGCCTGTATCACGCTTCTCCTGAGCCACTTTCTCGTCATGTATCCTATATATCTCCTCAAGCTTTGAGTCGATACCCTCAACGGACGCCACGCTTATATCCTCCTTATGAGAAGCTACAAATCTTGCGTGTTCCTCTTCATAAAGCTTTTCATACTCGCTCTGGGCATCGGTTATCTCAGCCTGTCCTACTGGGTTCACGTCGTAGTCGGCATAGGTCTTTACGGGATCGTTTTTCTTTTCAGCCAGCTCTTTTTCAAGCTGCTCCATCTTGCTGCGGATAGTTTCCGGCTCTATGGTATCGGTTATCTTCTCAGCGTGTACCTTATCGCTGCTGGACTCCTTCACAAAAGCCGTATCTCCGCCTGCTCTCTTCACAGGAGTGTTCCATATATCATCAGCATTTATCTGCTGCTTTTTAGGCTGTGTCGATGTTTTGGGCTCGGAGCTTTTTCTGCTGAACAGACCCATAAGATCTCCCCCTTTTTTATTGGCATGATGATCTGATATCGGCATTTTATGCCTGACATCTTATACTTATTTATTATACAATATTTTCACCAAAATTGCAAACCTTTTGGCAGTTACTTTTTGTACGATTTTTTAAACTCTTTTTGTGCATTTTGTTTCGCATTAATATAATATAAATATAAAATTCACGTTTAGTTAATGTAATCTATACTAATATTTGCTATACTATATTTGTTAAGTTATTTATTTTGTTAATTAAAAACAAAAAACAAATTAGTTTAAGAAAACTATTTTTGGCATAAAGATACACAAAAATACCCGATCGTGAAGAAGACAACACGAATAAAAAAGGTAAAAGCTTAAGTATATATGAAGTAAATTCATGGAGGAGGATATATTTATGACAAGACCGTCACTTGGGATAACGGCAATGGAACTTTTTGCCTGCAATCCTTTCAGGGTGCTCGGCATAGCCGTTGACACTCCTACTGCTGATGTCACGCTCACATACAAAAAGTTGCTTGATATGGCGGCTAAAGGTGACACGGCTGATTATGAAACGCCTTATGATTTTGATTTTCTGCCGCCTTTCTCCCGTTCCGAAAAGGATCTAAAGACGGCTTATGCAAAGATCGCCAGCAACGGATACAGATGCTTCGCATTCTCTGATCCTATATTTTCGGCTTCCCTGAACATTGATGACGTTATGCTCAACCTGAGAGATATTTCATGCTATGACTGTTTCCTCAGATGTTATATGTGGCTCATCACCAATGACAGAGATTTTGAAGAGCCTGAGCTTTGGATACCGCTTTGTCAGTACATAGACAAGATGATAATGTCAAGCCCTGAGCAATGGGATAAGTATTTTGACCATCGTTTTCCGCAGGATATGCTTGACGGCTCAATGTCTGCGCTGAGGTCTTTCTATGCCACATTCTGCGATATAATTCTGCTTCCTATCAAGGAAATGGTAAGAGGCTCTATGAAGTGCAGATCCGCAATGGAGATACTTAAGATCGCAAAGGTGGACGTTGACGAGGTATTCCCTGACATTGACATTCCACAGGCTAACCTGCCTAAGAGGGGCGAGCCTGCGCCGAAACTCAAGATCGCTGTCAAGGACGGCGAAGAATACTATGATGTTACAACAGGCAAAATGGTAAACTTTGAGGGCGATGAGGATTCGGCTATCGAGAGCAATGATTTCTCTGCGGCTGCAAGCTCCATTTCTGCTGACGCTATCGTTGGCGAGGACGGTCCTGACAGCGAGCCTATACCTGACGAGCCTGAGGAAAATCCTGAGCTTAAGGTAGTTCCGCCTCCAGCTCCCGTTCAGCCTGAGCCTGCACCAGAGCCAGAGCCTATACCAGAGCCACAGCCTGCTCCTGCACCTGCACCGACGCCTGCAGAGGACATCCAGTCTGCTCCTGTATTCAACACAAAGCCGATGGCTCAGAGCGGTATTCCCGGCGAGATAAACGCACCTATAAGAAAGAGAAAGATCTTTATTCCGGGACACGAGGGCATTTCAGGCTCTGCACCTGCAAGCCAGCCTGTTTCTGCTCCTGTTCCGCCGGTTTCACAGCCTGCACCTGCTCCAACGCCTGTTCAGACAGCACAGCCTGCTCAGCAGACAGTTTCAGCACCTGTGTACAGCCAACCTGCTCCACAGCCTGCGGCGGAAGCTCCGAAGCCTGCGGCTAAAAAACCATACAAGAAGGCGAACAAGGGACTTACTTCCCTTATCGATACAGTTGACGAGGCGATAAACGACACCTCGGACATAATCCTTACTGACGAGGCTGAGGAAGAGGAAAACCTCTACACTGACACTCTTATCAAGATGCTGAGGGCAAACCGCTCAAACAATCAGCTTATGAAGAGCGTTGACACAAAGCATATTTACGACAATGGTGACAGCCTTGGCAGACCTGAGGAAGCAGAGCTTTCTATGGACGCTATCAACATGAAGAAAATGGACAAGAGCCTGCTCAATTCTTCATATGATAACATCAGCACCAAGGAGACCGATCCTAAGAAGCTTCGTGAGGAAAAATACCGCAACATCAACATCAATGATATGCTCAATCCAACAGTAGGAAGCCAGATGCACAAAGAATACACTCCGGACGCTATCGAGGAATTTGTTAAGGCTAAAAAGCAGGAAAAGTCCGCCATAAAGGGCGTTTGGAAGCTTCTTGGCGTTCTGTCGCTTTTGCTTATTATTTATCTGGTACTGCTTTACACGGGGCTTATTTGATGACGATATAAAGTGTGGCAGTATATCCGCAACGTGGTGTAACGAAAAAGAATCAGTAAACAAAACATCGGGCAAGCGGTACGTCGCATTTCTGCAAAGCAGAAATTGAGCCGCTCCTCTACAGGGTTTGTGAAACGCACCAAGTTGTGCGAATAATGCAGATTGTACAGGCGACAAGACGGGACGTCGAGGGCGCCGTCCCCTACATGATAGTGCAATGCGCATTTTTGTACGGAAATAAACAGTGTTAGAAATTTAGATAACAGATTTATAAGGGGTGGGATTTCCGCCCCTTTTTTGCAATAAGGAGAAATTTTATGAAAGAATACATACTCTCTTTAGATCAGGGAACGACTTCCTCCAGAGCGGTGCTTTTTAACGCAAAGGGTGAAAAGGTTGCGAGCGTACAGAAAGAATATCCGCAGATATTCCCCGGCAACGGCTGGGTGGAGCATGACCCTATGGACATACTGGAAAGTCAGCTCAGTTCTGCCCGTGAGGTCATTGCAAAGGCTGGGATAACAACGGAGGACGTTGCGGCTATCGGCATCGCCAACCAGCGTGAAACAACGATACTTTGGGACAAGAACACCGGCAAGCCTGTTTACAACGCTATCGTTTGGCAATGCAGAAGGACTTCTGAGGACTGCGCACGAATGGAAAGTCAGGGGTTACAGAAGTTTTTCAAGGACAAGACGGGACTTCTTATCGACCCTTATTTCTCCGCCACAAAGATAAAGTGGATACTTGAAAATGTTGAGGGCGTAAGGGAGAGTGCAGAAAAGGGGGAGATACTTTTCGGCACTGTTGATTGCTGGCTCATATGGAATCTGACAGGGGGAAGGGTACACGTTACGGACTACTCCAATGCTTCCAGGACTATGCTTTTCAACATTCACACCCTTGAATGGGACAGAGAGATACTGGGACTTTTGGGCATACCGGGCTGTATGCTACCTGAGGTCAAAGAATGTTCGGGTGACTTGGGAGAAACTGAGGAGAACATTTTCGGAAGCAGGATAAAGATCGCAGGCTGTGCGGGAGATCAGCAGGCGGCACTTTTTGGGCAATGCTGTTTCCGTGAGGGCGATGTGAAAAACACCTATGGCACGGGCGGTTTTCTGCTTATGAACACAGGTGAAAAGCCTGTGGAAAGCCGTCACGGACTGCTCACGACTATTGCCTGGGGCATAGGCGGAAAGGTCAATTATGCTCTGGAGGGGTCGGTATTCGTATCGGGTGCGGCGGTAAAATGGCTTCGTGACGAGCTTTGCATAATACGCACAGCGGCAGAAACTGAGGAGCTTGCAAGAAGCGTTGAGGACACGGGGGGTGTTTACTTTGTGCCTGCATTCGTGGGACTTGGCGCACCATACTGGAAGCCCGAAGCCAGGGGCATGATAACAGGGCTTACAAGAGGTACAAACAGATGCCACATAGTCAGGGCAACATTGGAAGCTATGTGCTATCAGACCTATGACGTTCTCAGGGCGATGGAGGAGGACGCCGGGGCAATAGGCAGCATAAAGGCTGACGGCGGTGCGGCGAGCAACGATTTCCTTATGGAATTTCAGGCGGATATACTGGAACATTCAGTCATAAGACCTTATAACGTGGAATCCACCGCTACGGGTGCGGCATATCTTGCAGGGCTTGGCTGTGGGCTTTGGGGCAGTATGGAAGAGCTTGTTGGCGTTTCGGATAAGTTCAGGGAGTTTATTCCGTCTATGAGCGAGAGTAAACGCAGTGATCTGATAGGTGGTTGGAAGAAAGCGGTCGGGGCGGCTATTGAAAAATAAATCAGAAAAAGAATAGAAGAAACCGAGCGAAGCGAGAGATAAAGCGCACGGTCAAGCCCGGCGCCAGAGGGCTTGTGGGGTCAAGGGGCAAAGCCCCTGCGGATCTTGAGGCAGAGCCTCAATAGGCGTAAGCCTACAAGCGGTGCAGAAAAAGACTTAAAAGCATAACAAAGTAAAAGAAACAACAAAGCGGTGTCGGAGAAAAATCTCTGCACCGCTTTTTTTCTATCCCATTAAACAAAGTGAATTCCGCAAAGAGCGACAGCGATTTTGCGGCGAAAGAACTTGCCCGAATAAGATGTAGGGGTGACCTGAGGTCGCCCCTACTGATGTACGTTAATCATCTTTCATTTCATTAAGCACCTGGGCACAGAGGAAAAGCGAACCGCATATAAGATTCACTCCGTGAGGATTCTCGTTTATTAGCTGACGTGCCATTTCAAGGGCAGGCTTTGGACTTTGCTCTGCCCTGCCGCCTGCGTTGGTTATGATGTCGGCAAGGTCAGAGGCAGTTTCGGCTCTGTCGCTGAAACCGTCAACTGTGTAGAATTTGTCTACATACGGTATAATTTTCTTTACCGCCTCGGTGATGTTTTTATCCCTGCACATTCCCATAACAGCGTAACATGGGTGTTTTGGACAATGTTCCAATACGCCTGCCAAGGCTGACAGACCATCGGGATTGTGTGCTCCGTCCAGTATCAAAAGCGGCTCACGGCTGAGTATCTGCACTCTGCCTTGGAGCTGGGCTTTTTTGATGCCCTCAAAAATTTTATCCTGGGGAATTTTCAGGGTATCGTTGATAAGGCGTATTCCGCTTATGACGCTCATGGCGTTCAGCACCTGATGTGCGCCGCCCATTGTGACTTCATAGGGCTGTCCTTTGAACTCAAACTTTGAGCCGAAAACGTCACAGCTTATAAGTTTGAGCTGATTGATGTCGGGGATAACGAGCTGAGAAAGATTTTTCACCGCCTGCTCTCTGACGGTGCGGATAACTTTCATATCGTTGCCTGCGCTCAAAACGCATGGGCAGTGAGGTTTTATAATGCCTGCTTTCTGATAGGCTATCTTCTCCAAGGTGTCACCTAAAATGGCGGTATGGTCGAAATCAACTGAGCCTATAACTGTGAGAATAGGGGTTTTTATAACGTTGGTGCTGTCTAAAAGTCCCCCAAGACCTGTTTCAAGTACGACTATGTCGCAGTTTTCCTCGGCAAAATAGAGGAAAGCTATGGCGGTGGTTATTTCGAACTGAGAGAAATTCTCACGGTCGCAGTGCATATCGGTGACGGCTTTCACACGCTTTGCCATTTTCGCAAGGGCAGGCTTTGGTATATCAATGCCGTTTATTTTTATCCTGTCGGTATAGCTTATTATATAAGGCGAGGTGAAAAGACCTGTTTTTAGTCCTGCGCACTGAAAGACCTCGCTGAACATCTGCGCCATTGAGCCTTTGCCGTTCGTGCCAGCGATATGAACGAAATTAAGGCTGTCCTGCGGATCGCCAAGGTCGGAAAGCAAGGCTTTTATTCTGGATAAGTCTTTCACGGGCTTGCCTGAATGGGAAAAGCTGTTTATAAATTCAAGCTCGTCTATATCTTTGGTATTTTCTATCAATTCTATCACTACATTTCGTCGATTATTTCTTTAAGCTCTCTTGCGGTGTCTATATTCACACCTGCGGTCTTTGCAAGCTCCTCTACTGTGGCTTTTTTGAGAGCCTCTTTGGTCTTATACTCAGTGATGAGTTTTGCGGCTTTTTTATCGCCTATGCCTTTGACCTTGGTTATTTCAAGTCGGTGGGCATTCTTTTTATGCTTCTGCGCCTGATAGGTTATGGCTACTCTATGGACTTCGTCCTGAATGGCGGTAACAAGATTGAACGCCGCTCTGCACTTTGCAAGGCTTATTTCTCCGCCCCCTGTGGCAACTGCTCTTGTGCGGTGCTTGGAGTCTTTCACAAGACCGAACAATGGGCAGGTCACACCCATTCGCTCTAAGACCGGCTCAACGGCATTGACGTGGCCGTTTCCACCGTCAAGCAAGATAAGGTCGGGCATAATGGAAAAGCCCTCGTCTGTTTTCTCAAAGTAGTTTCTAAAGCGACGTTCTATGACCTCCTGCATACAGGCATAGTCATTTTGCTCTGCAACTGTTTTGATAGAAAACTTTTTATAATACTTCTTGCATGGTCTGCCGTTTTCAAAGACCACCATGCCTGCGACCATATTGGTTGAAGCGAGGTTTGATATATCGTAGCACTCGATATATTTCGGGGTCTTGGGAAGTCCCAGCGCTTTGGCAAGCTCCTCAAGGGCGGTTATTTCATGGCTCGTTCTGCCGACTTTTATGGAGAGATACTCTGTGGCATTGCTTTTGGCAAGGGTGGTAAGGCGGAGAAACTGTCCTCTTTTCGGAGTAGAGATATTCACGGCATGGTCATACTTCTGGCGAAGAAATTTCTCTATTATCTCGCCGTTTGTGATATCCTCGTCAAGGAGGATATCTTTCGGTATACTGTCTTTGGAGGAATAATACTGTATGAGAAAATCTTCACGCATTTTTACACTGTCATCTTTTTCGCCAAGGAAATAGGAAGCCTTATCAAAAAGTCTGCCCCCACGATACATTATAACGCTTGCACAAGCCATTTCGCCATTTTGAGCAATGGCGATTATATCAGTGTCACGAATATCGTCATTAATTATCTTCTGACTTTCAGCGGCTTTTTGTATGGCTTGGATACGGTCACGAAGCTTTGCGGCAAGCTCAAAGTCAAGCTCCTCAGCGGCTTTATTCATTTCCTCGGTGAGTCTTTCAACTGAATCTGACGAGCCGTTTCGGATATAGTCCACCGCCTGACGGACTATAGAATTATACTCCTCTTTGGAGAATTTTCCTGTGCAAACGCCCATGCACTGCTTTATGTGCATATTAAGGCAGGGACGCTGTTTTCTGAAATCCTGCGGGAATTTTCGGGTGCAGGTAGGGAGCATAAAGACTTTATTGGCTTCGATAACGGCTTGCTTGACTGCGAATGAACTTGTATAAGGTCCTATATACTCTGCTCCGTCATCATATTTTTGCAATACGGCTTGCAGGCGTGGATAGTCCTCATTTGTGACCCTGATATAGCTATAGCCCTTATCGTCTTTCAGCAGGATATTATACTTTGGGGTATACTGCTTTATAAGAGAACACTCCAGCACCAGGGCTTCAAACTCAGAGTCGGTGACGATAAAGTCATAGTCATAGACGTGGGACACCATTTTCCACACCTTTGGCAGATGATCCTGACACTTTCTGAAATAAGATGTCACACGGTTACGGAGATTTTTCGCTTTGCCGATATAGATTATCTTTTTCATTTTGTCTTTCATTATATAACAGCCCGGTGAGGTGGTGAGCTTTGAAGTTTTATCACGCAGAAATGGCAGGCGTGGGTTGTCTTCATCTGTAATATACATAAATTCTCCTAACTGAAACTAAAAGCAAAGGCAATACGAGTTGTCCGTATTGCCTTGCTATTATCTCTTACCAATACATAAATACAGGAGTACCCATATCTATTTTTTCATAAACGTATTTTGCTTTATCTAAAGGCATATTTATACAGCCGTGTGAGCCCCATGTGCTTGACTTATAACGCTCACCGCCAAAGTTGCCGTTCTGCCATGACGCATCGTGAAGTCCTATGCCGATAGTGGAAACGTTGTTCCAATAGTCAACATAGGAAGCGTAAGACTGTCCGTCTGCTGATCCTCTGAGGGTCTTGCCCTTTTCCTTATACCAAAGCTTATAAACACCGCCAGGGGTATTTCTTGACTTGCTTGGATAGCCTGAAACTATATCAGACTCCATTGTGAGCTTGCCGTCTTTATAATACCACAAATGCTGTGCGGTGAGGTCTACCTCGATATAAGTGTTGCCGTAATCCTTATCGGCTGTACGCCAATCCTTATTGCAGGTATACTCATAGGCTGAGTCAGGGTTTACATAGTAGACAGGCTCAGTTTCGGCAGACTCGCCCTTTTCAACAAGGTCCACGATAAGGTCGCAGGTCTTTTGCTGGTCTATCCACCAGCCGTAACAGCCCTGGCCCTCGGGGATAGTGATAGTTCCACGCTTTGTGGTCTTGAACTCTCTGTCCTTGCCATAGGTATCATACTTATCTGCAAGGTCTTCAACATATGCCATTGCCTTGTCTTCATCAACTGTATAGCCGGCTTCGGCGTTATCCTCGTCAAAGGTTATCCAATCCATGATAGTATCGCCTGTGAGGGTTTCGGTGGTGTAGATAAAATCGAATGTTATCTCGATATCGTTAAGGTTATTGAGCTTCTTGCAGGTCTCTTCAAGCATATCCGCTGTTATGGCAGGCTTTTTATAGCAATCTGCCTTTGAGATATCAACGTCAAAGCTACCATCGTCAAGCTGATTTTCCACATAGGAATAAAGCTCGTCTATCTTATCCTCCTCCACAGCGTCGCCCGTGGTTTCTTTTACCACAACATAGCTGTTGTCGTCGCCTTTTTTGATATAGGCGTCCTCAGGATCTTTTGTGCTTTGGGAGTCAAGCACCTTTCTTTTCAGCACCTTTTCAAGCTTAGCCTTATCATACTTGAACTTAGATTCAAAAGTGAAATCCGTACGCTTCATGGCAGAAGAGAACCATGAATAGTGGTTTTGCTGAGTATAATACTGTGTGATAAGGTTTTGAGTATTATCGTTATAGCCTATTTCAGACAGCTTTATGGAAAATGTTGTGCCGTCTTTCTTTGTAACGGTGATGGCTTTTGGGATAACAGCCTGTTCGCTTACGAGCTTATAGGCTTCCGCCTTGGTCTTTCCGCTGACCTCGATGCCGTTTATATATGTATTTCCAAGAAATCTATCCTTATACGAATTCATGCCCCACAGATAAAAGCCACCTGCGGCGACTATCATAACACCAACAACTGAGCATATTGCTATTGCAACAGTCTTGCCTGACGAGGACTTCTTTTTCTTCTTTTTTCCATTCTTTGAGCTGCTCTTTGAAGTCTGCTTTGATGCAGGCTTTGCATTTTTACTGCGTGTTTCAGTCGTTTTTGGTTTTTTAGGCTTGACAGTTTCCTCGCCAAAGTCTGAAACTCCTCTTACGGGAGTGATAGGCTCGTCAAAGCCGCCGTCCTGCATTGCCATATTTTTAGCGATCATTCTTGCCATATCCTCATGGCTCATAGGGTGGTTCTGCGCCTGCGGCGTTGCGGCTTCATCGCTGTCGAGGGTAAGACCTTTCATATCAAGATCTATACCAAACTCATTATCCTTTCTTTCTCTATCGTTCATAACATTACCTTTCCTTATATGTCCTTATTATAATATACTCGTTTCACATTTATTTTACCCTATTATACAACACTATCACCTTTTTTTCAAGGAGTATTTCCTACAATATAAAGACAATTTTATGACGATTTCTCAACAGTTTTCATACAGTTGTATAAAAATGCAGTTTTCAAAATGTTATCCTGCATATTTTTCCTGTGGCAAGGAATTTTTTTTGCAAAACCTCTTGAAAAAGATCACAATAAGTATTATAATATATGTGGTAAAGGTTCGCTTGCCGAGCCGATCATTAATTTAAGAAAGAAGGATCTGTATGTTAGATATCAAGATCGAACGTACCACTACTCCAAAGGAAAAACCGGCTGACGAGACAAAGCTCGGTTTCGGTCACATTTTTACTGACCATATGTTTGTTATGAATTATGACGCAGGTCAGGGTTGGCATGACGCTAGGATCGTGCCTTACGGCGACCTTTCACTCTCCCCTGCTGCTATGTGCCTGCACTACGGTCAGGAGATATTCGAGGGCCTTAAGGCTTATCGTATTGCTGACGGCTCTGTTCAGCTTTTCAGACCTCAGGAGAACTTCAAGAGAATGAACAACTCTGCTGAGAGAATGGTAATTCCTAAGATAAACGAAGAGGATATGCTCTACGCTCTGAAAACTCTTGTAAAAATGGAGCAGGACTGGGTTCCTCACACAGAGGGCGCTTCCCTCTACATCAGACCATTTATCATCGCAGTTGACCCATATGTAGGTGTTAAGCCTGCTGACCACTATCTGTTCATCATTATTCTTTCACCTTCAGGCGCTTACTATTCAACCGGTCTTAACCCTGTTAAGATCTATGTTGAGAACAAGTATGTAAGAGCTGTAAGAGGCGGTACAGGCTTTGCTAAGACAGCCGCTAACTACGCTATCTCACTTGCAGGTCAGGAAGAAGCTCACGAGCAGGATTACGAGCAGGTACTTTGGCTTGATGGTGTTGAGAGAAAGTATGTTGAGGAAGTTGGCTCAATGAACATCTTCTTCGTTATTGACGGCGAAGTTGTTACACCACAGCTTCTTGGCTCTGTTCTCCCTGGTATCACAAGAAAGTCTGCTATCGAGATATGCAAGAAGAAGGGCTACAAGGTAAGCGAGAGAAAGATCTCTATCGAGGAGATCGCTGAGGCTTACGACAACGGCAAGCTTGACGAGGTATTCGGCACAGGTACTGCTGCTGTTATCTCACCTGTTGGTCATCTTAAGTGGGGCGACAAGGTAATGGAGATAAACAACAACAAGATCGGCCCTGTTTCACAGATGCTTTATGATACAATGACAGGCATTCAGTGGGGCAAGATACCAGACGAGTTTGGCTGGATCGTTAAGATCGACTAATATCGTGAATAATCAATGCGGTCTGTGCTTCGGTATAGACCGCATTTTTCATAGGAGTGATAAAAATGGAGCTGCAGCAGATAATAGACAAGTCACACAGGATAGTATTTTTCGGAGGAGCAGGGGTATCAACAGAGAGCGGCATACCTGATTTCCGCTCGGTGGACGGACTTTACAATCAGAAATATGATTATCCCCCTGAGCAGATACTCAGCCACACGTTTTTCATGCGGCACACAAAGGCGTTTTATGATTTTTACCGTGACAAAATGCTTTGTCTGACGGCAAAGCCTAACAAGGCGCATTACAAGCTGGCGGAAATGGAGAGGGCAGGCATACTTTCTTCAGTTATCACGCAGAATATCGACGGGCTTCACACGGCGGCAGGAAGCAAAAAGGTGCTGGAGCTTCACGGAAGCGTACACCGCAACTACTGCATGGACTGCGGAAAATTCTACACTGCGGAGGATATTTTAAACAGCACAGGCATTCCGAAATGCACCTGCGGCGGAATAATCAAGCCTGATGTTGTGCTTTATGAGGAAGGGCTTGATGATAAAACTGTGACGGAGGCGGTGAGAGAGATATCTCAGTGCGACACGCTTATTATTGCAGGCACTTCTCTGACAGTTTATCCAGCGGCTGGAATGGTGAGATATTTTCAGGGGGATAATCTTGTGCTCATAAATCGGGACAAGACTTCCATGGACGGCTCCTGCGACCTTGTTATCCATGACAAGGTAGGGGAAACGTTGGATAAGATAGTGATAAAATAAGGACAACAAACGCAATTACAAAGAAATATAACAAAAGGGCGAACATTGCAGTGGTGCAGTGTTCGCCCGTGTTTTTATGCTATTTTATTCGTCCATATGCTGTGCGGTATAAAGCTTATAATATTCGCCTTTCTTTGCGATAAGCTGGTCATGAGTGCCGCACTCGGCAATGCCTTTGTTGTCGATATACATTATCTTATCGCAGTTTTTGATAGTGGAAAGTCTATGTGCGATAATAAATGAAGTTCTGCCAACAAGAAGTCTTTGAAGTCCCTGCTGAAGGAGCTTTTCTGTTCGTGCGTCTATTGATGAAGTTGCTTCGTCAAGGACAAGTATTTTCGGGTCGGAGAGGAGCGTTCTTGCAAAGGAGATAAGCTGTTTCTGTCCGCCTGAAAGCTTTGAGCCACGCTCGTTGACCTCGGTCATATAGCCGTCTTTCATTTCGCTTATGAACTCGTCTGCGCAGACTATCTTTGCGGCTTCTCTTATTTCTTCTTCCGTTGCGTCAAGTCTGCCGTAGCGGATATTATCGTAAATAGTGCCGCTGAAAATAAAGCTGTCCTGAAGCATTATGCCCATTTGTGAGCGGAGGGAATGCAAGGTCGCCTGACTTATATCCTTGCCGTCTATGGTTATTTTACCGCTGTCCAGGTCATAAAATCTTGACAGGAGAGAAACTACTGTAGATTTTCCTGCGCCTGTTGGTCCAACGAGGGCAACGCTTTCGCCCGGCTTAACGTCAAAGGAGATATGTTCCAAAACTGTTTTGCCCTGCTCATAGCTGAATGTAACGTCATCAAATTTTACCTCGCCTGTGATATCACCGATATCCTGAGCGTTCGGCTTGTCTGCGATAGTGGCAGGCTCGTCAAGGGTCTCAAAGATACGCTCAAGGTAGGCGATATTGTTGATGAAGTTATTGAAGATGTTTGACAGGTTCATGATAGGCTGCCAGAAGCTTGAAGCATAGCTTGTCATGGCAACGATAGTTCCAAGGCTCACTGCCGCAGGGGTCAGCACCAGCAGACCCACCACAAATATTGCGGCTCTCACAAGGGTAGAAACGTTGTCGGTAGCAGGCCAAACAAGGTGAGAATATTTCACGGCGTTTATCCAGCTTTTACGATATTTCTCGGAAAGTCTGTCGAATATCTGGGCGTTTTCTTCCTCACGGGTGAATATCTGGGTCACTCTTGCACCTGTGATGTTTTCCTGCAAATAGGCGTTAAGGTTTGAGGATTTGTTTGAAACGTCCTGCCATGCTTTACGCTGTCTTTTCTTTATCATCATCATTATGAATGCAAATATCGGCAGACCCGAAAGCACCACCAATGACAGCTTCACATTCACAAAGAACATGAAAATCATGATGAAAAGCATATTAAGGCACTCGAGTATAACATTGATGATACCGTTTGAGAGCATATCCGACACGGAGTTTACATAGTTTACAACTCTTATAAGAATTTTGCCGTGTGGGCGGTTATCGTAATACTCAAATGGAAGCTCCTGCAAATGCTTGAAAAGGTCGGTACGGATATCGAAGATTATATCCTGACCAACAACTGTCATTATCCTTGAACGGATAGTGGAGAATGTTATGGACACGGCTATAGTGCCGACAAATGCGAGGGTTAGCAGGACGAGCTGTCCCATATTTTTCTGGGGTATGGTATTATCAAGAGCGTACTGTGTGATGAGCGGTCCGAGAAGTCCTGATATTGCGGCGAACACGCTCAGCACAAGGGCGGTTATCATTTTGCCCTTATATTTTTTGATATACACAAAGGAGCGTTTCAGGTGGGCGAAGTCGAATGGGGTCTCAAGAACTTCGTCAACGTCATAACGGTTTCTTGCCATTTAGACCGCCTCCTTTCCGAAGCCATCGTTCTGCAGCTTGAACACCTCGTAATAGTATCCCTTTTTGGCGATAAGCTCATCATGAGTACCCATTTCGGTTATCTTGCCGTCATCGAGGATTATTATCATATCAGCGTCTTTGGTGGAGGAGATACGCTGGGCTATTATTATCTTTGTACATGGGAAATCGAGGTTTCTAAGGCTGTCCTGAATATACTTTTCTGTTTCCATATCCACGGCGGAGGTGGTATCGTCAAGGATAAGAATAGCAGGCTTTATGGCTAAGGCTCTTGCAAGGGAAAGTCTTTGCTTTTGTCCGCCTGAAAGACCTACGCCACGCTCGCCCACGATAGTTTCATAGCCGTCAGGCATTTTCTCAACGAATTCGTTTGCCGCCGCAAGCTTTGCATAGTGCTTAACGTCCTCTTCGGACATATCAGAGTCGCCGTATGCGATATTGCCGTCTATGGTATCAGAGAAAAGCAGGACGTCCTGCGTTGCCATTCCTATTTGTGAGCGGAGCTGTGAGAGCTTACGCTTTCTTACATTCACACCGTCCACAAGGACTTCTCCTGAGTTGGTATCATAAAATCTTGGTATGAGATTTATAAGCGAGGTCTTGCCTGAACCTGTTTCGCCCATTATGGCAACTGTCTGACCTGCTTTTATCTTAAAGTTCACGTCGTCAAGAACTATATGCTTGCCAAACTTAAAGGTAACGTCCTTGAACTCGACATCTCCGTGAAGCCTTTCTGTCTGGTCAACTGCGTCTTCACGGTCGGTGATGATAGGTCTTGCATAGTATATCTCGATGACCTTCATTGCGGAAGCCATGAACCTTTGCATATCGTTCACATAGATACCAAGGTTTCTAACAGGGTTTGCGATGCCCCAGATAAGTCCTGAGATAGCAACATACTCGCCCATTGTTATTTCCCCTTTTATAAGGAAAAATCCACCGCCAAGGAGCATTATAACTGACAAGGCGTTTGCGAAAGCTTCCATATAAGGGAAGAATTTAAGCCACAGCAGTGACGCTTTTTTGTTGGCGTCAGAATATTCTTTATTGGCTTTTTGGAACTTTTCTATCTCATAGTCCTCACGGGCGAAGGCTTTTACAACTCTGTTGCCTGAGATGTTCTCCTGAGCGTCTGTATTCATTTTAGACAGCTTCTCACGAAGGTCAACGTAGACCGGCTTTGCCTTTTTATCAAGAAGCACCACCACGCCGAATATGAACGGTGTAACAGCCAGCAGAAGAAGTGCCATTTTCCAGCTTACCATAAAGAAATACACTGACGAAGCTATAAACAGCGAACATGATTCAAGCATACCTTTAAAAACGAATGCCACTGCATGGCGCACCATATCAAGGTCGCCTGTGAGTCTTGTCATAAGGTCGCCTGTGCGGTTGCGGTCATAAAACTCCATATCCTGATTTTCGATACGTCTGAAAAGGTGTGTCCTTATTCTGTATATCATGCCCTGAGATGATAATTCATAGGTCATGTTGCAGGTGTACTGACAGATAGTTCTAAGCAGGGTAAAGCCCACCATGCCTGCAAGCAGTAGCCAGAACAGCTTTCTTTCATGCTCAAGGTTAAAAAGTGCGTCCTTGCTTGAAAGAAACTTATCCACAAGCTCTTTGCTGAAATAAGGTGTGGTAAGATACAAGGCGTTGCATACGATAGACAGCACAAGGGCTGTTACATAGAATTTTCGGTAGCCTTTCAGGTTGTGCCATATCCATTGAAGCTGGAACATATTCTTTCACTCTCCTTTTATTCTTCTAAACTTCATGCTCTCATAGGCACATATATAAAAATATGAAACCCATACTCTTTTTAAACTATGGGATATTATAAGCCCTTTTGAAAGTAAAGTCAAGGGGGTAAAAGCATTTAGTTTACATAAAGTAAGCTAAAAAATCAACGAAAACGCGAAGCTTTTGTTGTGCTTTTTCACAAATTATGAATATGTTGTTATCTAATGATAGTCATATTTAGAAGAAAACGTTTTCTTTAACTATTATATTATATTAAACTAAGGTTTCGCACAATAAAATAACCGCCCTGAAATAACAGAGCGGTTAGAGGATATTTTTGTATGCAATAATATGCGAGCGAAAAAGTCACCCTTACGGGTTTATTTAATCCTGAAAAACGTCAGTGAAGTAGCCTGCGTTGGAGATAGGTTCATTTCCGCCTGCAAGGTGCTTTGTACAGCCCATGACGTGGCATCTGAAAAAGCCATAGTCGCCCTCACGCTCCTCACAGCCGAGGACTGTCACGGAGGTAGGCTGCATATTGAAGCCGTGCCACATATTCATGGTGGAGATGCCAAGGATATGTCCTATTATCACCATTGATACGGCGAAGTGACAGAAGAACACAAGGGTTTCATCGCTGTGCTTTTCAATGCGGAACATACCGTTCTCGTGGATATAACCATGATTGGCAAGAAGCTTGTCAATACCCTCATGCACCCATTTAAGCTGTTCTTCAACATTGCCTGTTTGCATATAATCGGACTTGAACCAATTATTGCGGTCATAGTATATCTCTTTATCCGCCCATTCGGTGGGGTACATATCCCATGGGATACGATGTCCTCCATCAGAGGTGGGTATTATGCCGTTAAATTCTCTCAGCCATGGGAGAGTTTCCGCTGTATCCCCACGAAGCTTCAGGGAGTATTCCGCTGTGAGCTGCGCTCTGCCAAGGGGAGAAACGTAGAACTTTGAAACGTCCCAATTCTTTACACGCTGTGCAAGAAGCTCTGCTTCACGCTTGCCCTTTTCTGTAAGGGTATCATGAACGTAATCGGGGTCGCCGTGTCTGATAAAAATAAGACGCATAAAAATACCTCCTAGTTAGTCTGCCATTGGTTTTATTTCAGCGTTGTAGGCTCTTCTAAGGAAGAACAGCGACGCCATGATCGAGAATATTTCGGCGATAGGGAAAGCCCACCAGATAGCGTCAAGCTTGCCTGTAAGGGAAAGAAGATACGCCACAGGAAGAAGCACAACAAGCTGTCTTGTAAATGAAACGAGCATAGAGGAAAGTCCCTTGCCGAGAGCCTGCAATGATGAGATTATGATTATATCAAAGCCTGCGAAGAAGAAGTGTGTGCTGATTATACGCAGTGCTGTTACGCCTATGCTTAACATATTATCGCTTGCGTCAAAGAGTTTCAGAAGCTGTGCAGGGAAAATCTGCATTATGATAGTTCCGACTATCATGATAGACACAGAATATATCATGGCATATTTTATTGCACCTGTGATACGCTTTTTCTTTCTTGCACCATAGTTATAGGCAACGATAGGGATAAGACCGTTATTAAGTCCGAAAACAGGCATGAAAACGAAGCTCTGAAGTTTGAAATACACACCGAAAACTGCGGCGGCGGTGTTTGAGAAGCCGATAAGTATTTTATTCATGCCGTATGTCATTATAGAAGAAATAGACTGCATGATAATGGACGGCAGGCCGACAGCGTAGATCTTCTTGATTATTTTTGCCTGCGGTCTATACTTCACAAGGTTTATGGTTATCTCTTTGTTGAATTTCATATTGAAGAAAAGTCCGAAAGCTGCAGCGGTGAACTGACCGATACAGGTAGCCACAGCCGCACCTGTTACGCCCCACTTAGGGAAGAAGCCCACGCCAAAGATAAAGCAAGGGTCGAGGATAATATTTATCACTGCGCCTATTCCCTGAGTATACATTGAATAGATAGTTTTACCTGTTGCCTGCAAGAGTTTTTCCATAGTCATCTGGCAGAAAAGACCGATACTTAGCAGGCTGATGACAGTGAGGTACTGGTCGCCGTATTCGATAATTATTTTGCTTGAGGTTTGCGAACGATAGAAGATCCCGGTGAAAAATGCACCGAAAACCACGAAGATAGCGAAGTTCACAAGGCAAAGGAAAATGCCGTTATTGGCGGCGCTGTTAGCCTGCTTGAAATTCTTTTCACCAAGTGATTTTGACAGCAGTGCGTTGATACCGACACCAGTGCCTGCACCGAGGGCTATCATAAGATTTTGCACCGGAAAAGCCAGTGACACGGCAGTGAGTGCGTCCTCGCTTATTTTGGCAACAAATATGCTGTCAACGATATTATAGAGCGCCTGCACGAGCATGGATATCATGATCGGCAGGGACATTTTGAACAGCAGATCACCTATGGGCTGCGTTCCCATTTTATTTTCTCTTACTTCTTCCATTTTACGATTCCCACCTTAGAGTTACTTTTTCTTAGAATATATACTTTAACTTTTTTATTATAGCATTTTTATACGAAAGTTGTATGAATTATTTGTTAAATCAGCACAAATCGGGTGGTGTCCTCTATGATTCAGAATTTATGCAAGTTCTGAGCACGGGCGAACGATGTTCGCCCCTACCGATGTTTGTAGGGTTATCAAGGGTTGTGAGATAAACAATAATGCGAAATGTCAAGGGGGGGTGGGCTGTCGAGGGCGCCAGCCCCTACAGATTGTTAGGGGAAGTTCGTTGTGCCGCAAAATCGCTACGCTCTTTGCGGATTTACATTTGCTCAGGGCGAGGGTGGGCGGTGCAGATTTTGTGCTCCGATATGGGGTTTGTTTGATATATGGCTCTCGTGTGCTTTTTTCACTTAATCTGCACCTTGTCGGCTTACGCCGAATGAGGCTCTGCCTCAAACTCCGCTCAGGGCTTTGCCCTAAGAACCCACAAGGGACTCTGTCCCTTGACCCTGCAAGCCCTCTAACGCCGGGCTTGAGCCTGCGTTTAAGTGCTCGCTACGCTCGGTGCTGGGTGCACAACTCTGGTCAGCTATGCTCATTCCTCATTCCTCACTCCTCATTTCTCATTCATCACTCCTCACTTTACTCGCTTTACCGCTTGACGAAACCACTGTAAAGTAGTATAATATAAGAAATGCTGCTTATGCAAATTCTTTTACGGAGGTCCTTTATATGGAGAAAAAACCGTTTTATATCACTACCCCGATATATTACCCTTCAGGTAATCCTCATATCGGTCACTGCTACACCACTGTTGCCTGTGATTCTATTGCCAGATACAGACGTATGCAGGGCTATGATGTCATGTTCCTCACAGGCACTGACGAGCATGGTCTGAAAATCGAACAGAAGGCTGCTGAAAAGGGTGTTACACCTAAGGAATATGTTGATGAGATAGTCAAGACTTTCAAAAAGCTTTGGAGCTACATGAACATCAGCTATGACAGATACATCAGAACTACTGACGATTATCACATTGAAACTGTTCAGAAGATCTTCAAGGCTCTTTATGACAAGGGCTACATTTACAAGGGCGAATACAAGGGCAAATACTGCACGCCTTGTGAGAGCTTTTGGACTGAGTCACAGCTTGACGAGAACGGCTGTTGTCCTGAGTGTCACAGAGAGGTAACAGAGGCTAAGGAGGAGGCTTACTTCTTCAAGATGTCGCCATTTGCTGAGAGGATAGAGAAGCTTCTCACTGAGACAGATTATCTCCAGCCAAAGACAAGAGCCACTGAGCTTGTAAACAACTTTATCAAGCCAGGTCTTGAGGATCTTTGTGTATCGAGAACCTCTTTCAAGTGGGGTATTCCTGTTACATTTGATGACAAGCACGTTGTTTACGTTTGGATAGACGCACTTTCTAACTATATTTCTGCACTTGGTTTCTGGAACGAGCAGTACAATGATTTTGACAAGTTCTGGCCTGCTGACGTTCACATGGTAGCAAAGGATATCATGAGATTCCACGCTATCATTTGGCCTGCAATGCTTATGGCGCTTGATCTTCCACTGCCTAAGCATCTTGCTGTACACGGTTGGATAACATTCAACGGACAGAAGATGTCCAAGTCTTTGGGCAACGTTGTTGACCCGTTCATTCTTGGCGAGAGATATGGTGCTGACGCTATCAGATACCACATTCTTCGTGAAATGGCTTTGGGTGCAGACAGCTCATTCTCAAACGAGATAATGATAAACAGAATAAACTCTGACCTTGCAAATGGTCTTGGCAATCTTGTTTCAAGAACTGTAGCTATGGCTGACAAATATTTTGGCGGCACGCTTCCTGCTGACAGAGAGGCCGGCGATTTTGACGCTGAGCTTATTGCTGAGGCTAAGGGACTTGTTGCAAAGGTAGACGAGTTCATGGACAAGACTCAGATAAACAATGCTTTGGCTGAGATATTCAAGGTAGTATCCAGAGCTAACAAATACATTGACGAGACAGCTCCATGGGTACTTGGCAAGGACGAGAGCAAGAAGGCAAGACTGGCGACAGTTCTTTACAATCTGCTTGAAACTATCAGGATAGTATCAACGCTTCTCAGCAACTTTATGCCTACAACAATGCCAAAGGTATGGGAGCAGATAGGTGCGGCTGAGAGCGACATCACATACGAGAACGCTGGCAAGTTTGGTGTACTTCCTGCTGACGTTACAGTTCACAGGGGTGAGATCATCTTCCCAAGAATTGACGTTGACAAGGAGATAGAGGAGCTTAACAAGATAATAGGCAGCAATGCAAAGCCTGAGGAAAAGGCTGACGATGGATTTGAGTCTGCGCCTATAGCTGACGAGATAACTATAGATGATTTTGCAAAGGTAGATCTGAGAGTTGCTCTTGTTAAGGACTGCGAGAAGGTAAAGAAGTCCAAGAAGCTTCTTTGCTTACAGCTTGACGATGGTTTTGGCGGCAGGCAGGTAGTATCGGGCATTGCGGCATGGTACAAGCCTGAAGATCTTATTGGCAAGAAGGTAGTTATTGTAGCCAATCTGAAGCCTGTGAAGCTTTGCGGAGTTGAGTCAAACGGCATGATATGTGCAGCTGACACACCTGACGGTGCAGCAAGCGTTATTTTCCCGGATCAGGACTTGCCATGCGGAGCTAAGCTTAGATAAAAAATTTATAAAAAAAAAAAGGAGCGGATTTCCGCTCCTTATATGCGTCTGTAGCTCAGTTGGATAGAGCGCAAGACTCCGACTCTTGAGGTCGCAGGTTCGATTCCTGTCAGGCGCACCAACAGGGGCGAGCCCCTGTACCATATCCGCTATCATTTATGGTAGCGGATCTTTTTATTTCCGCCCATAGGCGTAATACGCTGGGAGAGTTATATGTTCGCCGTGACGGGCGATTTACGCCCAACTTTCTTTTAAATCTAACGACTACGCCGCTAGGTGTAATTAATTGTCATTTTCACTTTGCAGGGCGAACCCCTGTACCAAATCCGCTATCATTTATGGTAGTGGATTTTTTTATTTCCGCCCATAGGCGTGATATACTGGGAAAGCTATATGTTCACTGTGGCGGGCATTTAAACCTTACCTTGTGTAAGGTGTTTTATTAATTGCATATTTCATTAAGGCACTTTGTCACTCGCCTGCGCAGTTCTTCTCCTCCAAAGGGAAAGCCGAACTCTGCGGCGGAGCTTCCCCACTCAGGTGGGTGCTTCTTTGAGCCGTCAAAATAGCGGCTTTTCACCACGCCACGATAGCGTTTTGGCATTTTTGCCGCAAGCTCCTCACATTCTCTCAAGCGAAGCTGCACCTTTGCAAGGTCAAGCCACAAGTCAGTAAGCTTTTTCCCTCTGTGGGCTACCCTGCCGCAATGCTCCCCCACTGCGGCAAGCTGTGAGGACATTTCGCAGATATCTTCTTTAAGCTTCCACTCCTGCCACCTTAGTTTGCGATACTGTGAAAGCTTTCGCAGTGCGGCTGTATTAACTCTGCTTCCACCGCTTCTGAAATTATATCGGCTCGCCGAGGGTGCAAGCCTTTTTATGGAATTTACCTCTACGGAATAATCTATATTATCGTACATTTTTCTCCTTTCGCCTTTTTGTACAGACATTTGGACAGTTAGTATGATATACTGTAAATAAAATAAAGCAATGACATTTCAGATAACCGTTTTCTGTATATCTCTCGGGGCGGAGATGTCAAAAAGGGGGGCGATTTATCCTCTTGACTTTTACAGGAAAATGTATTATAATTATGTCAAAGCCAGATTTTATGCAGATATCTGTACTAACGATACATACAGTATACTACAGGTTTCTGCAAAAGTCAATAGCTATCAGCGAATTTGATACAGACTTCTGTATCTTTTGTGAAAAGATCACAATTGGAGGAAGAAAATATGACTGAAATGTACAAAAGGATAAAAGAACTATGCGACGAGAACAATATGACGGTGTCGCAGATGTGCAAGGAGCTGTCTATAACGAGGAGCTGTTTATCTGAGCTGAGCAAAGGCAGGACGGAACGACTTTCCGCAGAGAATTCTACAAAGATAGCGAACAGATTTGGAGTGAGCGTACAATATCTTATATCTGGCAGGGAAGAAGATTTTGACACGAAGCTGAAATATGCATTATTCAACGGCACGCTTGGAGTGACGGACGAAATGTTTGACGAGGTCAAGCAGTATGCAGAAATGGTCATGCTCAGAGAGGAAGCAAAGCGCAGAAAGGCTGGTGAAAAGTGAGAGATGACGAACATACAGGAATTGTATGATATTTGCAGTAGAGAGAACATAACTATAGATTTTATTGATTGTCCAAAGTGCGGGGCGATATCGCTTTTTGGCGCAGGAGGCTGTGCGATCGGCATAGACAGCCAGACGCCTGCAAGGCTTTTGAAAGAGCGCACTGCTCACGAGATAGGTCACTGCATAAAGGGTGCATTTTACAACAGATACGCCACAGCAGACAACATCTCACAGCATGAATACCGTGCAGACAAGTGGGCGATAGAAAATCTGATACCGAAAAGCGAGCTTATCAAAGCCATAAAGAAAAATCTGGACAGTATTTATCTGCTTGCGCAGCATTTTGATGTGAGCGAGGATTTTATGATAAAGGCTTGCAGGTATTATGGGGTTTATTTTGGGTAGAAAAATACCGCCGAGGGCGATGGAGTCCTCGGCGGTTGGTTTTAGTATAGCTTTTTTGCGGTCAATTCTTCAAGAGTGCCGATCTTATTGAATAGATCTTTTGTTACATAGATGGTTATATATTGGTCATAGGTCTCAAATTTATATGGTTTATAAAAATATATCCTCTTGACTGCCACATAATCATCAACGTCTATGTCAGGATATGCCTTTGTTATCTCACAACGTTCGATAACAACGTCAGGTTCGCCTTGCTCACGCCACTTTGCGAACTCTTCTTCTGCTTGCTCTTGGGTATTAGTTTTGTGATCTTGATACGTTTTGTCAGGATCATCTATATTGAAATTATAGAAAATATTATGGTCGAAATATGGGTCAATAGCAACAGATAAGCCTTGAAGATTCGGAAAATCGATCCATTCATAATCTTCTTCGTCTATGCCCCAGAAATCGTCACTGTCAAAATCACTTTTTGGTATGGTTTGCCAATAGCCCAGTATTTTGTAATCATCAAGGTGATATTCTTTTATGAAGTCAGCCGCTTCATTGCACCAATAAGCATAGCGTATATCATAATACGATGAAACACAGCTCCACAGAACCGGAATTATCAGAGCCAGTGATACTATAAATTTCAAAACGCATTGAAGTTTTGAATTTACACTGTTATATATTTTCAGCATATATTCGGGTATCTCGACCTTATCATTTTCATCGAGCATAGTCCATATTGTAAAAATAACCAAAGATGTAAATATGCCGACATGGTGCGGCGATATATAGACAATAGAGCTAAAGACAGCGAGAACACCATACGTCAGAACAAACATCAGTGTTTTTTTATTTTTGTGAATAAAGGTCAGAAAGACAATAAAAATAGGAATAGCGACCAAAGCCATAGCAATTGTATTTGAGGTGGTTGCAGTTATACCGTTATAGTCAAAAAACGATGTCAAGAAAGATTCAGTCAGCAGCACAAACCAAACAACTACATTAAGCACACCAACGCTCAATGAAAAATTATCGTTCTTATTTGTCTTACCGCCTACATAAACATCACTTTCAGGCATGATAGAGATCAGTATCAACACCGCAAGTATCAGCAGACAAAACATCAGCCAACAGCGGCGGTCTTTCACAATGTCGGCAAGCTTACTGCTCTGTTTATACTCGGTAAATATCTCTATAAGCCACACAACGCACAGACAGCCTGCAATGATAAGTCCATAGGAATGTATTGCACACATAAGCGCAAGGCACAGAAGATATTTTACAGGGTGTTCATTTCTATTCTTATAGCACACTGCCGCAAGAAAAATCGCAAGCACAAGTATGCAATAGGGTCTGCTTATAACGCCGTACTGATAAAACAGGAAGAAGTTGAACGGCAACAGACAACGTATCAGCTTTGGAAAAGGTGACTTGAAAAGCAAGACCGCCACAGCAAGGGTCATGAAAAATATGTTGACTGCCGCAAGGGACAGCTCATAGGGTGCGCCAAGCTTTGCAAATGGCGTAAGTATCAAATGCCACAGCGGCGGATGACCCTCATAGTGCGGTATCTCAAAAAGTATTTCCTTTATAGTTCCCGAACGTGCAATCGCCCATGATTGAGCTTCATCAAACCACGGTTCATGAAAAAACGATACAGTGCAGATGCCAAGCAGGTATATTATCAGCGTTATAACATCGCATTTTCCATGCTCTTTGCTGAACGCCCAGCTTTTAAATTTCTCTTTCATTAATATCCTCCAAAAAAATAATTGACATATAAATTATACCATTTATTAAGAAATTAGTCAATGTTTTTGTAAAACTTTTTGCGACAAATATTGACATGATTAGGCTTGTACTCAACGTCTGCAATAAAAAGAAATAACCGCCCCACGTCCAATAGGTCGATTATTTCTTAAAGAAAAAACTATATTGGAGGTAAACCGCTTACAACAGTATGCCTCTTTTTTTGTTATCTTAATTATTCCACGGCAATGACAAATCGTCAATAGCTTCAGAATTTAACGCCCCAACTGAAATTCTCAGGGAGATCGTCAGGTTTGTTCACAGGGTCAGGATACTGCCCTACTATGCCTTTAGACCCTGGCGAACTTGTATCACACCACTGTGCAAGCTTATATCTGCCGTCCTCCCCTGCTATCCAAAAAGCATAGCCTGCATTGTCGCCATTGACGTTAAGTGCGTCATGGACGGCTTTTTCAAGCTTTTTGGATTCGTCAGGCTCTGCGGTGCAATCGACCACAGCCGTACATGACTGAACGTCGATATCTTTGCCCTCACACTGCATATCCGTCACGACCGCATTTACAGTATTGAACACTATCTTTGCATTGCTGTTTGCGCTTTTAAGCTTTGCTTTTCTGATATAACTCATCATAGTTGGTATAAGAATAGCCGCAAGCACGCCGATAATGGCAATAACGACCACAAGCTCCACCAAAGTAAAGCCTTTTTTATTCATGTCTTTCCCTCAATTCTTTCATCAAAATATTGATCTCCATTTAATATTTCGACAAATATATTATACAAAATTTACCCGATTTTGTCAAGGAAAAGGCAAGCTTTATTACTCAATTTTACCATTTGCACAAAGGCAGGATATTCTGATTGTCTATTTTATATATTTTAAGACAAAAAAAGAACCGCTCATATGAGCGGTTCTGAATTTCTCAAATTATGATTTCCAGCTTGCTGAAGTGTAGGCTGTTGAAGAGAATACCTTATTAGCATTATCAGCGTCCTTACATGGGTTAGGATACTGACCAAGAACACCCTTTGTAGCACCTTTAGCCTCAACGTCACACCACTGAGCAAACTTAACGCTGCCGTCATCATTAATCATATATAGGCAGTAACCAGCACCGTCACCATTGTCCTTGAGTGCATTATAAACTGCCTTACCAAGCTTGCCCTTAGCATCATCAGCTCCGCCGCCAAGTGAGCTACTAACCTTAGCTACATCACTCTGTGAAGCAGTAGATGTTACGGATGTACCCTCAACGAGCATATCAGCAGCTTCGTTGTTTACAGTTGTGAAAACGAGCTTAGCGTTTGAGTTAGCTGTCTTGAGCTTTGACTTCTTTACATAGTTCATCATTGTAGGAACGAGGATAGCTGCAAGGATACCGATGATAGCGATAACAACTACGAGCTCTACAAGGGTGAAACCTTTTCTGTTAGATTTCTTCATAGAAAATCCCTCCATAATAAATTAAATAAATTTGTTTATAAAAGTGCCGCAAGCCGATTTAAGCAGCTACTTTCCAATAATTAAGCGGCTTTCGGAGTTCTTTGCGTTCTCCTTATCACCATGATTAAAGTATACATCATCTTGTCCAAAATGTCAATAGTTTTTCAGATTTTTTCTCAACTTTGTTCAACTTGACGAAAAACTAATTTTCAATCGGTCATTTTGACGATTTGTAACACTATGTTGACATTCTCACAAAAAATTCTGTCACACACTTTGTCACACACCGTTTTATGATGTATTACCTTACATCGTCCTTAATTATATCTTAAAACAAATAAATTGTCAAGACTTATTTAACACTTTCGTTATTTTTGTGAACTCTGTACACTTCTCATTCATTTTTGAATACATTTTGCACTAATTGTTTCACAAGTTTAACTATTTGTATAATTCCTTCATCTTATTATACAGATTTTCAGAAGCGTTTTCTATCTCCGCCCTGCCATAATAGAGCGACTCGGAGGTGCTTATAAAAAGGTCAAGTACCCCCTGATCTTCAAGCTTCGGGGACATTATTTCAAGCTCCTCTGAGTTTGCCATTTTCTCGTTGGCTTTATACTCTATCCCGTCAAGCATATCCCTCGCTTCAAGGGCTTCCAATGCCGCCTTTGATGCAGGCACGCCCTTTCCCATACCCTGCAGGAGAGCCATTTCCTCACCGTTCACAAGATAGTCAAGAAGCTTTGCGGCTTCCTCAGGGGACTTGGTATTTTTCTTTATGGCATAAACGCTTGTTGGCTTTTTATACCAGCCGCTGCTCACTGCCTGCTTATGCTTTGGATAATCGCCTATAACGATGTCAAAGCCAAGCTTCTGAGCAGGCTCGCAGTAATACTCTGCGTCTGATATCCAGGAAGCCACACCTGCCGTCAGGCACTTTTCAAGATCGTTCCTATCGAAATCCCACGCAGGCTTTGTGACCTTTTTATTTAGCATTTCCTGATAAAAGGCGAGCATGAGCCTTACGTCCTCCGAGGTATACTGAAACTCACCGCTGTCAGATAACATTTTTCTTCCCGTTACCTGCTCCACATACGCCACAGAACTGAGATAAGCCGCCTTTTTTGTCATTTCAACAGGATAGACCTCATCTGACTTCATGACCTCTGCCGCATTTATAAGGTCAGACCAATTTTCAGGCAGGCTCAGGCCATATCTGTCATACATCGTCTTATTGTAATAGAAGGTTATACAGTTCGTACCGGTAGGCAAGGCATTGAGCTTGCCGTTTATAGTGCCGTATGAAAGGCTGTCATCATCAAATGCTGAGAGATTTATGTATTCTGACAGCTCATTAAGGTCATAAAAGTCCTCGCCGTCGGGAGAATATTCATAGAGCCAACTGTAGTTTAACTGCATGATATCTGCGGTGGTGTCAGAGAAAAATTCCACGTCCATTCGTGTTTTGAAGCCGTCAAAGTCTGCATACTCGGGTCTTACCACAACGTCCTTGTTGCTGTTCTGATAGGCTTTAAGCCCGTCGAGAGTATACTCGTTGCGCACGTCCTTGCCCCACCACGAGAAGGACACCTCAGTCTTTACATTATGCTCCATTCTTCTTTCAGACAATGCACAACCCGTCATGACAGTCACTGTGCAGATCGCCGAAGCGGTCAAAGCCGCACACCTTACAATGCGTGTTCTCAACTACGGCTCACCTCTTCCTCTTTTTTGTCATATATCACCGCTCTTGCGTCGTCGCTGTGTTCTGCTTCCTCACAGGCTTTTTCTGCCATTTCGTAAAGCTCATCATAATCATCGCTTGTTTCAGGGTAGACCGACGCGCCCACTGCACATTTTATGTAGCCCCTGTCATCGTCAAGGCAACATTCCTTCAGCTTATCGTTAAGCTCTTTAACATAAGCCCTCACATTACCATAAGCTTTAACAAGGTCAAAGTTCGTGTGGTCTGCAAACAAAGCAAACTCGCCCTCCCTGAAAATTCCGCAGATATCGCCCTCCCTGCGGTTCTCCACCAGTATTTCAGCGACCTTTCGCTCAGCTTCCGCCACTATCTCCTCGCCATAGTTGAGCCTTATAAGCTCCAGATTTGTTATTTTCACTATAATAAATGCGATAGTCGAGCCTGAGATACAAGTTTCCATTTTATCCATAATGCTGTTTTCGGTGTATTCCGCAGTGAAAAGCCCTGTATTTTGGTCCACCTTTGGATATTTTCCAAACTTCGGTCCGTTCTGAGGATCGTTATCCGCCGCCGCTGCCGCAGATATCATAATAAATATGACTGCGCAGCAAATAAAGATACCAAGGCATTTAAGCCCTGTTCTCACATAGTGACGCAAAGTGTCTGACATATCCACAGTAGTAATGACCACCCAATCGTCACTGCAATCATCAATAGCACAGATAGTAGTCATATCCGAAACGGTGACTCCGGTGCCTCCCTCAAGGAATTTAGAGAGCTTTTCATCGAGCTTTTCGCCGACAACTCTTTTTCCGTCGTTAGCATAGATTATCCTGCCATCGTCATCACACAGCATGGTATTTATCTCGCTGTAATTGTCAGAGGGCAGAAAAACAAGATCAAACTCCGTTGAAAACACAGAGGAGATAAAAATAAGATCGTCATTTATCCTGCCTGCGAAATACACTCGTCTGTAGTTATCGTCCTGTCCCGTGAACCATTTTATCTTGCTGTCACCCATAAGGTCGGAAACTCTCTTGTATATCTCATCGTCAAATATATCCTTTGTACCGTCGGTTATCTTTCCTACATTATGTTCATTACTGCTTACAATGCCAAAATCAGTATAATTGCCCAATGTACTAAGCTCTATAAGCCTCTCAGTGAGAACATTCTCCTCATTAAGCACAGCAAATTCACTCTTTGATGTATCAGTAGAATCATATTTCGCATAGTCCTCATTGCCCATTACAAGCTTGGCAGTGTCCTCCATTTTCTTCATAAAGGCAGCCACATTCTGGTCTGCTTCCGCATTTATGGCAGAGCAAAGCTGAGCCTCTTTCTGAAATGCGTTCACACCACTGTAATAGCAGGCACACGCATACACAAGCAGACAAGCAACGAACAGCACTAACACGCTTGTTTTCAAAATAGATCTTCTATATTTTTTTATTTTATCATACAGTTCAAAATCAGCAGAATTTTTCAAAAGCTATATCACCTCTCAGGCTAAATTATTACAATCATTATTAATTATAACACATAAGCCCATAAAATAAGTGATTTTTTTGTTAATTATTGCTCAATTTGTATTGTACGGTTTATATCTTTTCTGACACGGCACTGTCTGACCTTATTCGCATGGCGTTTCTTTTTGGTTTCCGCTTCAAAAAGCGACAGTGCCGCCCATGCCGCTGTGAACACGATGCCTGCGGCAAACACTGCTCCCATGTTCCTCTCTGCCACCGCAACAAACAGGAAAAACAGCACCATTCTCATTATAGTTTTCATAAGCCACCTGTCGCCGCCTGCACCTGCCGCAACGATAAAAACATTCATCATGATTATCCATATCATTTTTACACACATCCTCATATTTTTCTTTTTCTATTTCGGGGCTGTATGTATGATAACACAACTTTATGAATTTGAGGGGTAATTTTTTGGACAGCAAGTTTTTTGTCGATATGCACAGACAAGAACGTTTGTTTTGATATAAATTCTACAAATCCAAAAGACCCCGTGGCAAAAGCCACAGGGTCTTTCAGAGAAGTAAGAAGTATAATATGAAGAAAAAATTATGAATGGGGAATGCTAAAGTTATGTATTTTTCCATGCCATTTCACTTTTGCCGCACTCTGAAAGCTCAGAGCACAGCGAGATGAAATGAAAAGAAGAATGAAGGAAAATTATATATGAAAACTCATTATATGAAAAACTCATTATGAGTAATTGGTTGACGGAACTTTCATCAAGCTCTCAAAGCTTTTGCCTGAGGTCTTTCTCGGTGTTCCTCTGACCTTGTATATATAATACCTGTTCAATATGATAGTTTTATGAAAAGACACTGAAAATAAGCTGATAAGAAAAGCAAAGTGGTTTTCATATAAACGGCTCACACAAAACGTAAGTCAATCCGCCGCCTGCATATTCTCTATCCTGACGTGACCACAAGCACGTCTCCCTCTTTGAGCCGCAGTCTGCCGTTTGGGATAAGTATACGCCCCTGACGTTTTATCATTACTATCAGGCTGTCCTCTGACATTGTTATCTCCGACACTTTCAGACCGCACCACTCGTGGTGCTTATCAAGGTTCATTTCGCTTAGGACAAAATGGCTGTCGTCATAAAAGCCTGCCGCACTCAGCACCACAACATCCCCTGCAAGCATCTGGGTTTTGCCTGTTGGTATTATCTTCTCTTTGTCACGGAGTATCATCACCACAAGCAGACCTCTCGGAAAAGGTATATCCTTTATCTTCCGCCCTGCCCAATTGCTGTCCGGCTGAACAGAAAGCTTTATAAACTGCACTTCCGTTTCGTCGCTGTAGTCATTGAACGTTTTCATTACGTTCTCCTCATCGTCTATCATATCGAGCTTTTTAGCAAACAGCGGCAGAAGCGTACCCTGAATACCGATAGACATAAGCACGATACAGAAAACGATATGGAAAACGTCATTTTTCATGTATGCGTCATCAACTGTCGCCATGATAGCGAAAACAATGGAGGTCGCTCCTCTTAGTCCTGCCCATGAGATAAGGGCTATCTGCTTCCACTTTGCACCGAAAGGCTTCATGATAACAGTAACAGCCGCAGGTCTTGCAACGAATGTAAGAAACAATGCTATCGCCGCCGCAGGAAGTATTATTGACGGCATTTGTGACGGGAATGCCAAAAGTCCAAGGAGGAAAAACAGCAATATCTGTGTGAAGCCCGTTATTCCGTCAAAGAAATGCACAAGGGCTGTTTTGCCTGATATTTTTGTGTTGCCCAGGACTATTCCCACAATGTAACAGCTAAGATAGCCGTTTCCGCCCACTGCCGATGGCAGAGCATAGGAAAGAATAGCTATGGCAGTAACAAAGATAGCGTCAAAGCCTGCGGCGTCAAATCGCACACGTTTTATGAGATACACTGCGCCCAAAGATATAAGCGCACCGAAGCCCACGCCGAAGAACACCTGTGCAAGCAAGCTCACAACAAAGCCTCCTGCCGTCGCACCGCCCTTCATTACTGAAAGTATTATAACCGTGAGCATATAAGCCCAAGGGTCGTTGCTTCCGCTTTCAAGCTCCAGTATTGAAGCCGTACCGTATCGCAGGTTCAGCTTTTTGCTTCTCAGCACCGAGAAAACCGACGCTGCATCTGTGGAGCTTATAACAGCGCCTATAAGCAGACTTTCCAGCCACTCAAAGCCCAGCACAAGCTTGCAGAATGCTCCAGTTGCAAAGGCTGTGAGCAAAACTCCTGCGGAAGCGAGTATAAGTGACTTGCCTGCCACCTTTTTGGCTTCGCTCCATTTCGTGCCAAAGCCTCCGTAGAAGATTATGAAAACAAGTCCCACCGAACATATCTCCTCGGCAAATTTATAGTTATCGAACTCTATTTTAAAAAGCCCGTCAGAGCCGAACAACATTCCAAGGAGAATGAACGCCAGCAATGCAGGAAGCCCAAACTTGTCCGATATTTTATTGAAAAACACACAGCACAGCACTATTACAGAAGATAAAATGAGCATTGTGGTCAAGCTTATCACCCCTTTTTACCTTATTATAAAAACAGCGCTTTGGGTATCTTCTACTCAAAGCGCCTTTGCTTGTGTAAATATTATAACATATTCGCCCCTGTGCTGTCAACTTTTTGCCCACATCTTACGGAAATTTTACATTGCCCCTTGACAATATCGAACATATGTGCTATAATCAATAGTGATGTAGTATATCCAAATAAAAAAACGCCTGCCTTTTACAGCAGACGTTCGCCTATTTATATCTCGGCTCTTTTATCCTTGTCCAAATTTTTATTTGTAGCAATCGGCAATATCTGAAATAGCATCCTTTGCCATTTCCACTGCCCTTTCAGGTCCAAGCACCTTTGCCTGTGAGCCGAACTGGAAAAGCCAGCCCCAGAATGTTGGTGCGACCTGTACCTCCTCATTTATATAGAAGGTATTGTCGGAATTTTTGTGACATATGGTTTTCTCACCAAAACGATCCATTACAACATCTATGAGCTTATTGTCAAACTGCAATTGCAGCGTCATAAGCTCGCCGCCGTACATTCCGTAGATAGTCTGACGATTTGTGACCTCTGTCTTCTCCTCCTCGGAAAGCTCCCTCCTGGGGATATCTGTAACAGTGACCTGAGTCATTCTGTCAACTCTGTAGCGGCATATCTTTTCATGCTTTTCGCAATAGCACACAAGGTAATAGTTGTCATTTTCCCAAACCAGAGAATACGGTGAGACCGTATACACCTCGCCACCGTGGCGAAGCTGTTTGCGTTTTTCAACGGTGTATTCGTAATACTTGAAGTGTATCTCCAAACCGCTGAAAATGCCCTCTTGTATGCTGTTTATAGCATAGTATATCTGCTCATTGAAGGTCTTTGTCCTGTTTGACACATAGACCATTCGGCGCAGATCCTTTGCCTTGTGTTCAGATGTAAGTGATTGTATCTTCTTTAACAGCTCCTTCGATTTCTTCTGTGTAAGAAACCTGCTTGAAGCAACTGCATCTGCAAGAACATACAGCTCCTCGTCCTGAAACAGCCTTTGAGCAAGATAATAAGCGTTGGAGTGACCGTCCTTAGTTATCTCGATATCCATTCCGCTATCGCAGAGAGTCTTGATATCGTCATAGATAGTCTTACGCTCAGCTTTTATGCCGTAGTCGCCCAGGATCTCGATAAGCCTGTTTCCTGTAATGGTGTGCTTTTCGTCTGTCTTGGTCTCAAAAAGCTTTTTCATGGTCAAAAGCTTCTGTTTCTGTCTGGAAACTCCTGTCACTTTATTTTATCCTCCCCGCTGCGTTTCATATCCGAAACCTTAATTCTTGAGCCGTCCGGCTCAATGATCGTCGTGGCTTCAAGCTGACCTGTCAGGTTAGCTATAACGCTTCTGCGATACTCATTTCTCAAAGCCTCACGCTCAGACTTCTCCTCTGGGGTAAGCTCTCTTTTTCTCGCAATAGCAGTAAGCTCAGACAATCTGTTAAGCTTTACTTTCTCCATAAATTTTTACACTTCTCCTTAAAGCTTCATACTGCCCTGTGTTTTTATTTTTATCCGCAGTATTCGGCTCAAAATAGAACGGGCAGCTTACACAATACCGCCCTTTTCATTCAAAAGATGTTCATATCGGCTTTTTTCTTTATTTATATTTATAAGTCCAACAAAACACCCTCAAACAAATTTGCAGATACATTATAACACATATTTCTTTAAATTGCAATGGTAAAATGCACAAACAGTCCGTTTAATTTCCCACAAATTAAACAAGAATTTTGAAAATTGTGTTTGTCCAAAAATTTGCCCACAATATATAGTGGGTAAAAAAATGGTCAGAAAACATCAAAAAAAGATAAAGAAAGGATTTTTATGCAGCACACAAAGGTATCATACGAGCTTATACAAAACTATATCTCAAGTTCTCGTGACACCGAGAAAGATAGTCCCGACCCTGCCTCTGCCATAGAAAACAGGCTCATGCGTGAAATAGTACGGGAAAATTTGACGAAACGGCAGAAATGTTATATAATAATGTATTATACAAAGGGCATGACAATGCAGGAGATAGCCGACGCAGAGGGCGTTTCAAAATCCACTGTATCCAGAACTATCAGGCTTGCAAGAAAGCGGATATCCTGCGGTATGAAACCTGCCATGCTCAAAAGCGCACTGAAAGGGAGATAGCATTGAACGCACCTGTGAATAAATTTGTTAGAGAATATGCAGCGTCAGGCATGGCGAGGTTTCATATGCCCGGTCACAAAGGGCAGAAATTTCATGGTCTTGAGGCTCTTGACATCACTGAAATAAAGGGTGCGGACTATCTTTTTGAAGCCGAGGGGATCATCGCACAGAGCGAAGCCAAAATGGCGGAAGCCTACGGCAGCAGGCGGACTTTTTACTCTGCAGAGGGGTCGAGCCTTTGCATAAAGGCAATGCTTGGCATAGTATGCCGCAGTGGGCAAGGAAAAAAGGTAACTGTTGCCTCACCAAGAAACGTCCACAAGGCATTTATAAATGCCTGCATACTCCTAGATGTGGACGTGGAGTGGATATATCCAAAGGGCGAGTTTACGTCTATATGCGCAGGAAGCGTCACTCCCGAGGACGTTGAGGAGGTGCTGTCAAGGACAAAGGCAGATTGCGTTTATGTGACCTCACCTGACTATCTCGGCGACCTCAGCGACATAAAGGGCATGAGCGAGGTTTGCAGAAAATACGGTGTGCCACTTCTTTGCGACAACGCTCACGGAGCTTATCTGAAGTTTCTCCCTGAGAGCCTGCACCCCATGGACTTGGGTGCTGATATGTGCTGTGACTCTGCTCACAAAACGCTTCCATGCTACACAGGGGGAGCAATGCTTCACATCTCTACTCACGCCCCTGCGAATTATGATGATTGCGCCAAAGAGATAATGTCAATGTTCGGCTCAACAAGCCCCTCCTATCTTATAATGGAGAGCCTTGACCTTTGCGCTGACTATGTGAATGGTGATTTTCCTCGTGACCTTGAACGCACTGTGGAAAGGGTGAAAGTCTGCAAAGATAGGATAACAGCTTTCGGCTGGCATACCATAGGCGAAGAGCCTATGAAGATAACAGTTGCCGCATACAAAAGCGGTATCACAGGTGACGACCTTGCAGACAGGCTGAGGGAATATGGCATCGAGCCTGAATACAGCGACACACAATATGTTGTGCTTATGCCGTCGCCTTTCAACAGCGAAGAGGACTTTTTGAAACTTGAAAAGGCGTTTTCAGAGATAAAACAGCTTAGGATAAGGCTTTTCGGTGACTTACCCGCTATACCAAAAGGGATAAAACGCATGGGTATAAGACAGGCGGCTTTTTCGGCTCAGCACACCGTAAACGCGGAGGACGCCTGCGGTCTTATATGCGGAATGACCGTCACAAGCTGTCAGCCATCTGTGCCTGTGGCAGTGAGCGGCGAGGAGATAACACCGCAGGTAATAAAAATTTTGAAAAACTATGGAATTGAACGCATAAATGTGCTATAATATAAGGTGTAGCTAAAAAAGCTATTATTACATCAAAGTAACAGGAGGCAAAATCATGAAACTTGTCTATGCTATCGTAAACAGCGATGATACCTACGCTGTAAATAAAGGACTTCTGAAAGCCGGCATAAGAGCCACAAAGCTTTCTTCAACAGGCGGTTTTCTTATGTCAGGAAACACCACCTTTCTTATCTGCTGCCCTGATGAGCAGGTAGACCTTGTTATAGAGGTCTGCAAAAAGTATTCAAAGAAAAGAAAGCAGTTCGTTCCGTCATCTACTATCATGGAGCCTGACGGTGCAGCTTCATATCCTGTTGAGGTGGCTATCGGCGGTGCAACTATATTCGTTACTGATATTGAGCGTTTCGAGAAAGTCTAAGGAATAGAAAATTTCCAGAAAGGGGTCTGAGGGCTTGATAATATACGGAAACAGCGAGCCTCGCAGGCTCGTATCTGAGATGATAAAAAAGAAACGAGAGCCGCACTCCATAATGATACACGGAGAAAAGGGGCTTGGTAAAAAGACCCTTGCACGGTGGATAGCGGCGGCACTCTTGTGCGAACGTCAGACAGGCGAGCCTTGCGGCATTTGCAGAACTTGCAGAATGATAGCCGACGGAGCTCACCCTGACGTTATGGTGGCAAAGGCAAACAGCAACGGCAACTATATCGTTGACGATTCTATCAGACCTATAGTTGCGGAAGCTCCCGTTGCACCGAACGAGGCGAGAATGAAAGTATACATAATCCCTGACCTTGACTTATCGGTGAACACTGTTATTCAGGTGCAGAACATTCTGCTTAAAGTCATTGAAGAACCGCCTGAGCATACTGCTATAATACTTACGGCGAGGAGCAAGGAAATTTTTCTGCCTACCATTATCTCACGAGTGCTTTCCCTTGGCATGACCTCTGTCACGGAGGCGGAGAGCATGGCGTGTTTGCAGGAGAAATATCCTGCCGTTGCCCCTGCGCTCATAAGCGAAGCTGTTTCAGCAGGGCGTGGAAATATCGGCAGATGTGTCGAGTATCTTGAACACTCCCAATTTTTTGACAGCGTGAAGCTTGCAAGAGGTCTGTGCGACGCAATGTGCGGCGGAAACGAATATGACGTTTTGAAAACGCTGTTTGCGGCAGACGGCAAAAAAACGTTGCTGAGAGAGGGGCTGAGCCTTTTTCAGGAAATACTCCGTGACAGTGCGGCATTCAGGCTCGGGGGAGAAAGTGAAAAGTCTGTGAGCTGTGCGAAAGAGGGTGCAAAGACGCTCAGCAGAAGCCTTTCCTCAGATCAGGCGGTCAGGCTTTACGATATAGTTTCTGACTACATAGGCAGGATAGACGCAAACTGCAACATAAGCCTGACCATAAACAGTCTGGCAGGACAGATATATTCTGTCACAGGAAAGTAGCTGACGGCAAAGCCGTGATATATATTTGAAAGGAAAAAGAGATGTTAAAAATAATCGGAGTACGCTTTAAAAGCGTTGGCAAGATATACTACTTCGACCCAAAAGACTATGACGTTAAAATGGGCGACAAAGTTATCGTTGAGACCGCAAGGGGCGTTGAATGTGGTGAAGTTGCGCTTGTGGACAGGGAAATAGACGAAACAAGATTCACAAACCCCGTAAAAGGCATTATAAGGCTTGCCACCCCTAACGATATGAAAACTATCGAAAAAAACAGACAAAAGGAAAAGGACGCTTTCAAGATATGCGAGCAGAAGATAGCCGCTCACAAGCTGAAAATGAATCTTATCGACGTTGAATGTACTTTTGACAACAACAAGCTTCTTTTCTATTTTACCGCCGAGAGCAGAGTTGATTTCCGTGAGCTTGTGAAAGACCTTGCGGCGGTATTCAGAACGAGGATAGAGCTTCGTCAGATAGGCGTTCGTGACGAGGCAAAAATGCTTGGGGGTCTTGGCATCTGCGGACAGCCTTTCTGCTGTTCAAGATTTTTGGGCGAATTCCAGCCTGTTTCTATTAAAATGGCTAAGGAGCAGGGCTTGTCGCTTAACCCTACGAAGATCTCAGGCACTTGTGGAAGACTTATGTGCTGTCTGAAATACGAGCAGGACAGCTATGAGGATCTTCTCAAGCACACACCAAAGGTGGGCGCTATCGTAAGAACAGCTGACGGAAAGGGCGTTGTCGAGGAAGTAAATCTGCTCACAGGCAAGCTGAGAGTTAAAATGGATAAAAACGACAATGTTGTTGTGGTAAAGAAAGACGATATTGAGGTAATAAAGGATTCTGTTATAAGGCTCGACCGTGACGAGATAAAGGCTTTGAAGGGGCTTGAGGGCAAGTAATTTCAGCGCTTTGCACGAGCGATCATCTCAACATAAACGGGCTGTCGGTGGTGCCAGCCCCTACACAAAATCGGCGCAGCATTTTTATATATCAGCAAATCATCAGATAAATATGCAGAAAGGAACGTCCATATGGCAAAGGTGAAAACTTCGTATGTGTGCAGTCAGTGCGGATATGAAACTTCAAAATGGAACGGCAAATGCCCTAACTGCGGCGAATGGAACACCTTTGAGGAGGTCGAGCTTGCGGTCAGGACAGGCGGTGCAAAGTCTAAGCCCACGACTGTCAGGGATATTTCCGACAAGATAGTTGGCATAGACGACGTTGACGCAAGCTACAACGAGATACGTTATGCAACGGGGCTGAAAGAGCTTGACAGAGTGCTTGGAGGAGGGCTTGTGAAAGGCTCTCTGGTGCTTCTGGGCGGTGAACCGGGCATAGGAAAATCCACAATGCTTTTGCAGATATGTCAGTATTTAGGGCAAGGCCACACCATACTTTATGTATCGGGAGAGGAGTCTGTACGGCAGATAAAGCTTCGTGCAAACAGGCTTCATGTTGATTCTGAAAATCTGTATCTTCTTGCAGACAATGACTGCGAGCAGATATGCTCTGTGATAGTAAAAGAAAAGCCTGAGATAGTCATAATCGACTCTATTCAGACCATGAACATAAGCGGGATATCCTCTGCGCAGGGGTCGGTTACTCAGGTGAGAGAATGTACAAATATGTTCATGCGCACGGCAAAGTCGGAAGAGATACCAATGTTCATAGTGGGTCACGTCAACAAGGATGGTGCTATCGCAGGACCAAAGGTCATGGAACACATTGTTGACTGCGTGCTGTATTTTGAGGGTCAGCGAAATCTCACCTACAGGATACTGAGAGCCATAAAAAACCGTTTTGGCTCGACCAACGAGATAGGTATGTTTGAAATGGCTGACAGCGGTCTGTTGGAGGTGGAAAATCCCTCTATGATGTTTTTGGAGGGCAGGCCGACAGACGCTTCGGGAACTTGCGTTGCCTGCATAATGGAGGGCACAAGGCCTGTTATGGCGGAAGTCCAGGCACTTGTATGCAAAAGCGTGCTTGCCTCCCCAAGACGTACCGCCACGGGCTTTGACTACTACAGAATGGCGATAATAATAGCTGTGCTTGAAAAGCGGCTTGGCTATTTTTTCGGTGGGCTGGACGTTTACATCAACATTGTAGGCGGATTAAAGCTTGATGACACTGCGGCTGACCTATCGGTGGCATTGGCGCTTTATTCAGGGCTGACGGACAAGGTCATAAGCGACAAGCTTATCGCCCTTGGCGAGATAGGCTTAGGCGGAGAGCTTAGGAGCATTTCCCACTGTGAACAGCGGCTTGCAGAGTGCGAACGAATGGGCTTTGAAACTTGTATCGTTCCTGCACATTCGCTGAAAAGCGTTGATACAAGCAAATTCTCAATGAAAATAATCGGTGTGCGCTCAATAAGAGAGGCGTTCAAAGCCATAGGCTGATAAGCTAATACAGAACAACACAAAACGGACGGAAGACCAAATCTTCCGCCCGTTATTTTTCTGTCTTATGTAGAAGCCGCACGCTCTCCCATAATATCGCTTCTGAGAAGCCCATAGATATTGAAGTCTGTATAGATGTTCACAAACTTTGCCTGACGCTTTGTTCCCTCACAGGTAAAGCCGCATTTTTCCATTACTCTGTTTGAAGCCACGTTCACCGTCATGACCTCAGCTTCAAGCCTTTGAATGCCTGTTTCCTCAAAGCAAAATCTTATAACACGCCTTAAAGCCTCCGTGACAAAGCCCATGTTCTGATACGCCGCCGAGATACGATAGCCTATCATTGCCTGTCTGTCATTCTCGATATTGAAGAGATTTACCTCCCCTGCCAACCTATGATTTTTCTTTAGCTCTATCCCCCAGCTTATATGATCCTTTTTGCCGTTGTTAAGAGTGCGTCCGAAAAAAAGCGACGGCTCTCTTTCCTGCCTTGTCATGTTTCTGCCCCAATATTTGTAAAGGCTCTCGTCAGCCATATAGGTTTTCATATCCTCTGCGTCAGTAGCGGTCTTCGCCCTGAGTATGAGTCTTTCTGTTTCCAGCACAGGAAAATGAGAAAAATAATAGTCCATATCCTGCAAAATAAACACTCTCCCCTGCTTATATAATAAAAATTCCCAAGTCTACTAAAATTATAACATAAAGCCCAACAAAAATCAAGTGTTTTTAAGCGAAATACACAAAAAAGCAGAAAACGCCCCGAAACAAGTTCGGGACGCTCTCTGTTCTATAATCTGGAGAATTAGAAATCAACTTCTGTATCGTAGTAGCAGCACTTGAGGAGCTTTTCCATTTCTTCCTGTGAAGGCTGACGTGGGTTAGAACCTGTGCAAGCGTCTGCGATAGCGTTCTTAGCGATCTCAGGGAGTCTCTCAAGGAATACGTTCTCAGGAACGAATCCCTGCTCACATGGATAGCTGTCTGTACCATAGTTCTTGATGCAGTGAGGAATGTTGAGCTTGTCATTCATACCTCTTACATACTCGATGAGGAGCTTTACCTTCTCGTCATCGTTTGAACCGCCCAGGTGCATATAATCAGCGATAACGCCATATCTCTTCTTAGCTGTTTCGTCCTTAGCATTGAATGCGATTACCTTTGGCAGATACATTGCGTTAGCTGCACCGTGGATAATGTGTGCGCCATAGTCAGCGAAAGCTGCGCCTGTCTTATGAGCCATTGAGTGAACGATACCAAGCAGAGCGTTTGAGAATGCCATACCTGCAAGACACTGAGCGTCGTGCATTCTATCTCTTGCACCCATATCGCCGTTGTAGGAATCAACGAGATCCTTCTGGATCATTTCAATAGCGTGGATAGCAAGCGGATCTGTATATGCACAGTTAGCTGTTGAAACATAAGCTTCAATAGCGTGTGTCAGAGCGTCCATACCTGTATGAGCTGTCAGCTTCTGTGGCATTGTTTCAGCAAGGTCAGGGTCAACGATAGCTACATCCGGTGTGATCTCAAAGTCAGCGATAGGATACTTGATACCCTTGTCATAATCTGTGATGATAGAGAATGCTGTTACCTCAGTAGCTGTACCTGATGTTGAAGAAATTGCGCAGAAGTGTGCTTTCTTTCTCAGCTCAGGGATACCGAATACCTTACACATATCTTCAAATGTGCAGTCAGGATACTCATACTTGATCCACATAGCCTTTGCAGCGTCGATAGGTGAGCCGCCGCCCATTGCTACGATCCAATCAGGCTCAAATTCAAGCATGACCTTTGCACCGTTCATAACTGTTGTTACAGAAGGGTCTGGCTCTACGCCCTCAAGAAGCTTAACTTCCATTCCAGCCTCTTTCAGATAAGCTTCTGCCTTCTGGAGAAAACCGTTTCTCTTCATTGAGCCGCCGCCGACTACGATGATAGCTTTCTTACCTTTCAGTGTTTTCAGGTTCTCCAATGCTCCCTTGCCGTGATAAAGGTCTCTTGGTAATGTAAATCTCATTTCTAATTCCTCCTATATGTAATGTAATAATGTGTTCAAAGAGGTTTGTGTAAATCTCACACAAATTCTCTCTTTGCTTGACTTTAATTATACAAAATGTCAATGAACTATTCTAACATAATCTATGAACATTCTATTAATTATTAACTTTTACATAGCATATATAAGTATGTGCATACAGCTAAATGTACATATGAATGTGTAAAACAGGTGTAAAAAATATCACAATTACATGAAAAATCACGATTTTGTTTGCACTATATGGAATTTTGCAGTGCTTATTTCGTTTTCTTTTGTTAATAAATTATACATTTGTGAGTACAGAAATATTCCTGTTTATGAAGATAAAAAAATTCATAAAAAATTTGCTTAAGCTATGGAAATATGCGAAAAAATGTGCTATAATATATTGGTATTGTATTGTATCCTCCCATGATGGAGGAATAATAACAAGGAGGAAATTTAATATGAAAACAAAGGTCAACACAAAATCATTGGTGATACTGGGATTGATGACAGCTCTCACAATGATCTTCTCGTTCACTCCTATCGGTTCTATACCTATCGGGCCGCTGGTAATTACTCTCAACGTAATTCCTATTGCGATAGCGGCTGTAACGGTAGGCCCTGTGGGAAGTGCAGTCATTGGAGGAGTTTTCGGACTGCTCAGCTTTTTGCAGTGCTTCGGAATAGGCGTGCCAAGCGGAATGGGTGCAGCACTTGTTGCGATCGATCCGGTCCTGGCTTTCGTTCAGCGATTTGTGCCAAGACTTCTTGACGGCATTGTCGTGGGATTTATTGCAAAAGGCATGAGCAAGGTAACAAACAATTATGTTTCATATGCTGTTACGGGCTTTTTTACTGCTTTTTTGAACACTGCGTTCTTTATGAGTGCGCTTGTTTTGCTTTTCGGCAACACCGATTATGTAAAAGAGCTTATGGGCGGAAAGAATATCATAGTATTCATCTGCACCTTTGTAGGCATAAACGCTCTGGTCGAAATGGCTGTATGTACATTTGTTACAGGTACAGTGGGTGCTGCACTTTATAAGGCAAGGTTCATACCCAGCAAAAACAAAGCGCAGGCATAAATTCACCGAAAGGATAACATACAAATGGTTTTAGCGGTCGATATAGGAAACACTAACATAGTAATGGGCTGTTTTGAAAGCGACAGGATACTTTTTGTTGAAAGACTTTCTACAAATCAGCAGTCCACGGCACTTGAATATGCCATAATGCTCAAGAACATTCTTGAGATACATTCTATAGATATGTCAGATTTCAGGGGCGGCATAATCTCATCGGTCGTGCCGTCTGTTACCCTCACGATGAAAGAGGCGATGGAAAGGCTTATCAAAAAGCGCATCATGGTGGTAGGACCCGGAATAAAGACGGGACTTAAGATAAATCTCGACAATCCCGCACAGCTTGGAAGCGACAGAGTTGCAGACGCAGTTGCGGCGATAAACCTCTACCCTGTGCCTATCATAATGATAGATATGGGCACTGCTACTACCATATCAGTAATAGACAAGGAAAAGAATTTCATAGGCGGAATGATAATACCGGGACTTAGAACTTCCCTCGACTCGCTTTCGGGCAAGGCTTCACAACTTCCTTTCATCAGCCTTGTGCCGCCTAAAAAGGTCATAGGCACTAATACTATCGACTGTATGAAGAGCGGTATAATCCATAGCAACGCCGCAAGCATTGACGGCGTTATAGAGAGGATAGAAAACGAGCTTGGTGAAAAATGCACTGTGGTTTCCACAGGCGGTGTGGCAAAGATAATAGTTCCTTACTGCAAGCGTGACATCGTCATTGACGATGAGCTTCTGCTTAAAGGGCTTATGATAATCTACAATAAAAACAAACAATAACTTAAAATACAATACACAAAGCGTCGGGTAGTTTTATCCGACGCTTTTTTATGTCGCTTTTTATATCCATAATAGACAAACAAACAGGCTTTAAACAGTTGCAAATGCCAAAAATCATGCGTTTCTATTGCTTTCACAGCTTTGTTATGGTACAATCATATGTGCAAAGTAAAACGTTTACATAAAACAGAAAGCAGGAAATATATGAACGCAAGAAAAATATTATGCCTTATGGCCGCAGTGCTTATGCTGTCAGGCTGTTCAAAGGGTGCAGACGGTTCACAGGCTTCATCAAAAGCGGCTGAAAGCTCCGACAAAGCGTACAGCAGTGTTTCAGACTATGATAATACCACCACCGAACCTGAAACAGACAAGCCTGAGTTTGACCTCAATGACAGCGTGATAGGGTTTTCGCAGGAAAGCGGCTTTTATGACAGCGGTTTCAGCCTTGAGCTTACCGCAAACGAGGGTGAGAAGATATACTACACCACTGACGGCACAGACCCTAGGACCTCTGCCACGAGAGAAGAATACACTACCCCTATCGAGATAAAAGACAGGAGCAATGACCCTAATGTGGTTTCAGCCGTGCCGACGGAAATGATATCGGGAAATTTCAATGAGTTCAGCTTTGGCGAGGGGGATTTCTGGTGCAACAAAAAAGCACCTTCTGACAAAGCGGTGGACAAATGCACTGTTATAAGAGCGTCAAGCGAAAAAAGTGACGGAAGCGTTTCAAAAAGCTTCTCAGGCAGCTTTTACATAGGAAGCGCAGAGGAGCATATAAAAGGGCTTAAAGAAAGCTGTGAAGCGGCTGGGCATGACCTTGCGGTAATGAACATCACAATGGACTACTCTGACCTTTTCGACAGCAAGATCGGCATTTACGTCAAGGGAGATATTTTCAACAAGGCACTTGAAGACTATAAAGCCAGCGGAGAAAGCATAGAAAACGAAACTGCAAGACAGCTTGACGCAAACTACAAACAGCGTGGCAAGGAATGGGAACGTGATTGTCACATCGAGCTTAACGAGATTTCAGCCGAGGGAAATGTGACGAACGCTTTGTCACAGGATTGCGGCATAAGGATACAGGGAAACTATTCACGCTCCGACCTGCAAAAGGGATTCAGGCTTTATGCCAGAAAAAAATATGGTGAAAAGAAGTTTAACTATGAGGTCTTTGAGGGGCTGAAAAACGCATCTGATGAAACTATCGACAGCTTTAAGACGCTTACTCTCCGTGCAGGTGGAAATTGTGCTTTTACAGCAAAATTCAATGACACCTATTGGCAGAGTCTTATGACAGAGCTTGACGGCTCAACAAAGGCTTCACGTCCATGCGTTGTTTATCTGAATGGCGAATACTGGGGACTTTATGTGCTGGAGGAGGACTATTCCGACAATTATTTTGAAAGCCACTACGGTGTGAACAAAGACGATGTGGTGGTCTACAAAGGCGACGCAGAAACCTATCAGAGCGGCTACAAGCTTGACGAGGGCAAGCTTCCGGAGGGAGAAACAGACGAGGGATATTTCTTCAAGGAGCTTACAGATTTCTTCGCTTCTCACAAAGACTTATCCGCACAGGCGGATTATGAGGAGTTCTCAAAGCTTGTTGACACGGACAGTGTGAGAGATTATTTTCTTGCAGAGGTCTGGATAAACAACAAGTGGGATTGGCCGGGCAAAAACTGGTCAATGTGGAAGGTGCAGAACACAGACAGTTCCAACGAATATGCAGACGGCAAATGGCGTTTCATGTTCTATGACGTTGAGTTCGGCGGAGTGAGCGGCGAGGGCGACGCTTGGACGAACACCATGAAAGAGGATAACTACAAGCCAAAGGGTCTGCTTGACACGGACACGAAAAATCCTGCGGTGCTGAGCTTTGCTTATCTTATGTCAAATGAAGATTTCAGGAACGATTTCAATGACAGGCTTTTAAAGATGTCTGAGGGTACGTTTGAAAAAGAAAAGGCACTTGATAGGCTCGCAGAATTTGAGAGCATATATTCCCCTCTTTATGAGCAGTTTTTTGAAAGATATCCTGAAACAGGCTCGGCTGATGAGGCTCTTCACGGGGATTACGCCTCTTCTGACTGCATAAGAGCGTTCATTAACAAGCGTGATAAGTCTATCCAAAGTATTGTGGACTGGACTAATTCGCAGTTCTGATATTTCACAAACAAAAACGGCAGAACAGCTTATGCTGAACTGCCGTTTTTATATTGCTTATTTTATGCCGCAGGAGCGTATGTGAATGTTATTTCGAGAGTGTTTATCTTTCCTGCATAGTCAAGTATTGTTGGAGAAGCCTTTGAAAGGTCACCGCCTGCTATCCTTGCGTCCTCAGGTGGTGTGGATACCCACTGATTTACAAGGTTCACTCTTGTGCAAAGCTGGTCGTCAGATGTGGTGTAGCCCTCCGCTATGGTTTCAACAGCTTCGCCGTTTATCTTTATCTCGTCAATAGTTGCGATATAGTTCGGATAAAGCTTCTCACCGTTTGCGATACCCAGAGCCGAGAATGCAATTCCGTTGGCGTTGTTTGATGACATATCAAGGCTTACTGTGTAAGTTCCCTCACCGTCTATAACTGCGTTTTCTGCGATAACTCCGTCGCTCTTTGAAACTGGGTCATACTCGTCACCAACGCTGTAGCATACGGAAAAATCTGCACTCTGATACATTATCCATGCCACCGCTGTGTTCTCGTCAGCCTGCGGTGCGGTATCATCTGTTAGCTTTTCAGGTGCAGCCGCAAGAGTTTCATCAAGCTTCTTTACAGCAGTGGCTCTTTCCTCCTCCACTGTCATCGAAGACTGGTTATCACGGCGTCTTTCATCAAATATCTTTGCCACAGTTTCATCACGCATTTTAAGCTCTGAACGGGAGAAGAAATCACTGCAATCCCAAAGGAATGGTGCAAAGCCGTAGGCGTCACAGTTGTCAAGAAGGTTGTCAATAAACTTGTCAGTGCCTTTCTTTACGTCACCGCCGTTTGTAAGCACTGCATACTCGCCTATTATTATGCCATAGCCCTGCTCGGAATACTTTGTCATGTTCCTGAAAAGTCTGTTCTGCTCCTCATAGTCTGTCTTTGTTCCCCAATCTGAGCGACCCTTTGTTCCGCAATAATCCCATGGGGTATAATAATGAACAGAAAGCAGGAGCTTATCCTTTGCGGTATCATTTGGCATCTGGAACTTGTTTGAGCAGGTCATTGTGATATCGGTATTGTAGCCTGCGATAAGAAGAAAACGCTGTTCGTTGTTTCCGCCTGTTGCACGAACAGTGTCAACAAAGGTCTGATTTATCTTGTTGGCCATTTCATAGCACTCGGCTTTTGAAAGCGAGCCTGAGTTTTTGCACACGTCTGTGTCATTGAGTCTGTCGCCAAGCTCTTCGTTTGCACCCTCAAATATAAGTCTGTCGGAGTATTTTTTATATCTGTTCGCTATCTGCGTCCACATGGACTTATACATTTCAAACGCCTTGTCAACGTCGCTCTGCTCGGAAGAACCGAACATTCCCCACCAGCTTCCGTCCCAGTGGTCGTTTATGATAACATACATATCATTATCCAAAGCGTAGTTTATTATCTCCTCCACTCTGTCGAGATAGGCTTCATTTATGGTGTAATCGCCTTTTTCATACTCCATTGCGTTTGTCCATGCCACAGGCACACGGAGAGAGTCAAAGCCACTTGCTTTCATGCCCTTTATCATTTCTTCCGTTGTGACAGGCTGACCCCAGAAAGTTTCAAAGCTTTCAGGGTCGGTGTCTGCGGAATAGCTTTTATGACCGTATGCCTCCATTGTGTTGCCGAGGTTTGTGCCGTTGCCCAGAAGTCTTGCAAGCTCGGTTGCGGTAAGGTCTTTGTTTATACTTCCGTCATCAGAGGTCTTTGCGCCCTCCTCTGCCTTTGATGAGCTGTCGCTTCCCTTTCCACAGCCTGCAAGCAGTGCAGTACAGCCCATGACCGCCGCAGTAAGAAGTGGGATAAGCCTAAACTTTTCCATGTCATTCCCTCCTATTTCATAAATACAAATTCTTCAAGTTCAAAAAGCGGCTTGTTTTTGAAATAACCTGCTATCCAATCGTCAAGCTCAGCTGAAAAAGCAGTAGGCACAAAATAGATAGAATGTCTGCCTGTGAGTGACTTGACTACTCCTGTGTAAACTCCGTCGCCTGTGCCAATATCAACATAGCCTACTGGCTCGCTGTTCTCATAGTCATCAGCATAGACCGCCACCTTTGCAACAGTTCCCATGCCCCTGACTTTCAGGGCTATCTTCATGGTCTTTGAGGAAAAGTCCTCGCCAAAATCAAAATATTTATAGCCTATAACATTGCCCTCTGTGATGTTCACGATACTTCTTGTGAAGATATCCTTTTCGGTGATAAAACAGCCGCCTTTCAGCACGCAGGCTATATCCGCAGGATAAGGCTTGAAAGGGTCAAGGCTGTCTTCAAAGCCAAGCGAGGTCATTTCCACTGTCGGTATCGTTCCGTCAGGGAGAATCTCTATTTTCTCAACGCAGGCACGTCTTGACATTATGGTATTGTTTGTCATTCTGTGATAGAAGATGTACCACTGACCGTTTATGTTGCACACTGAGCCGTGGTCGTTTCCACCCGGATAATCAACGCCGTTGTCTATTATATATCCACGATATTTGAACGGACCTTGTGGCTTATCTGAGGTCGCATAGGCAAGCCTGCTTCCTACACATGGGGAATATATAAGATAGTATGTATCTTCTATTTTTCTTGGGGAGCTTGCCTCGAAGAAACGCTGTTCCTGCGGTGCGTTGTCGCTGTCATCAATGACCGCTCTTTTGTAGCTTCCCTTTTTAATGGTATACATATCAGCAGGGTCTATCTCGTTGAAGTTGGATTCTGTGAAGCCATAATAAATATACACTCTGCCGTCATCATCAACAAGCACGCCTGCATCATTATAAATGCCGTCATCGCCTGCGTCCTCAGGGTCATATTTATACTGAGAAAGGAGCTTGAAAGGACCTTCGGGCTTATCGGACACGCCAACAACGCCCTTTGAGCCGACTATATAGGCGTAGAGATAATACCTGCCGTCTTTTTCTATAACGTCCGGAGCGAACAGCTTGCGGTCGGTCATTCCCTCGGTATCGGACTTATGGTCACGGTCATCACGGGTATGAAAGCTGTGTCCGTGACAGACCCAGTTGTTAAGGTCATCAAGTGGTGCTGACCAGACTTTCAGTTTATAGTCGCAAAAGTCGCTTTGAGCGGCTCTGTCATGTGAGCCATAAAGATAAACTCTGTCGCCGAAAACTCTCGGCTCGCCGTCAGGGATATACTCCCATGCAGGCAAAATTGGGTTTGGCATGAAAATTTCCTCCTATGTTTTTTCATAACTTGTTTTATCATAAGATAATTATAAATCATACTATTATTATTTTCAATATCCTAACACGCTGTCAGAGGTGAAAATTTGTGCAAAATGTAAAATCGTGCAGACTGTCCAAAGGTGCAAAAAAGCCCGTTTGCGACGGCTTCCGACCTTGACAAAAGAGGGCAAATCGTGTATAATATTAAGTTGATAGTACCCGTATAAAATTATATTGATATAGGAGTGTTTAATTATGGCAGCTATTTCTAAGACTGTTTCAAAAGCAGGTTATGCTAAATTGCAGGAGGAACTTGAATACCTTATTACAGTAAAAAGACGTGAAGTTGCTCAGAAGCTTAAAGAAGCACGTTCTTTCGGAGACCTTTCCGAGAATGCTGAGTATGACGAGGCAAAGAATGAGCAGGCTATCCTTGAATCAAAGATCAATGAGTTAGAGCTTCTCATTTCAAACGCAACTGTCGTTGAAGACGATGATATTTCTGTAAACGAGATAGGCGTAGGCTCTATCATCAAGATAAAGGATATCGAGCTTGACGAGATCGAGGATCTTCAGATAGTAGGTTCAACTGAGTCTGACCCTGACAACGGCAAGATCTCTGACGAGTCACCTATAGGCAAGGCTGCACTCAAGCACAAGGTAGGCGACATTTTCGAGGCTGAAACACCTGCCGGTCTGCTGAAATTCGAGGTCATCGACATTTCAAAGTAACAGACCACTTACAAAACACACGGAAAGGAAAATATAAATGAGCGAGGAAAACCGCACAAACGCTCCTGAGGAAGAGCTTACTCAGGAGGACATAAACAGCTTAAAGAAGATAAGAATGGACAAGCTGGAGGAACTGAAAGCCAAGGGCAAGAATCCATTTGAGATAACAAAGTATGACGTTACGGCAAGCTGTGCCGAGGCTAAAGCACAGTATGAAAAGCTTGGGGCTGAGCTTAAGGAGCAGGCAGGCGAAGACGAAGAAAAGCTCAAGGAGCTTCTCGAGGCAAACCGCATAACAGTAAGCGTTGCAGGCAGAGTAATGTCAAGACGTCTTATGGGCAAGGCAAGCTTTTTCGACCTGAGAGATAAGAGCGACAAGGTTCAGGTCTATCTGAGAATGAACGAGATCGGCAAGGAAGAATTTGACGATTACAAGAAGGGCGATATCGGTGATATCGTTGGCATTGAGGGCTTTGTATTCAGAACAAAAATGGGCGAGATATCAATTCACGCTCAGAAGTTCGTGCTGCTTTCAAAGTCGCTTCTGCCGTTGCCTGAGAAGTGGCATGGTCTGAAGGATCAGGACACTAGATACAGACAGAGATACACAGACCTTATATGCAATCCTGAGGTAAAGGACACATTTATAAAGAGGTCGCAGATAATCTCATCTATCAGAAGATATCTTGACGGACAGGGTTTCATGGAAGTTGAGACTCCAATGCTGGTATCTAACGCAGGCGGAGCTGCCGCAAGACCATTTGAGACACACTACAACGCACTTGACGAGGACGTTAAGCTGAGAATTTCTTTGGAGCTTTATCTGAAAAGACTTATTGTCGGCGGACTTGAAAGAGTATACGAGATCGGCAGAGTATTCAGAAACGAGGGTGTTGACGCAAGACACAATCCTGAGTTTACTCTTATGGAGCTTTATCAGGCATACACAGATTACTACGGCATGATGGATCTCACAGAGAATATGTTCAGACACGTTGCACAGGAGGTATGCGGCACAACTTGCGTACCATACGGTGACGTAATGATAGACCTTGGCAAGCCGTTTGAGAGAATGACGATGATCGATGCAGTTAAGAAGTATTCTGGTGTTGATTTTTCACAGGTAGCCACAACAGAAGAGGCAAAGGCACTTGCAGACGAGCATCACATTGAATACGAGGCAAGGCACAAGAGGGGCGACATACTCAACCTGTTCTTTGAGGAATATGTTGAGGAGCATCTTATTCAGCCTACATTCATAATGGATCACCCTATCGAGATTTCTCCGCTTACAAAGAAGAAGCCTGAGAATCCTGATTATGTAGAGAGATTTGAGCTTTTCATCACAGGCAGAGAGATGTGCAACGCATACTCAGAGCTGAACGATCCGATAGATCAGCGTGAAAGATTTGCGGCACAGGAAGAGGCATTGAAGCAGGGTGACGAGGAAGCAAACCACACAGACGAGGACTTCCTGAGAGCTTTGGAGATAGGCATGCCACCTACAGGCGGAATTGGTTACGGCATTGACAGACTTGTTATGCTGCTGACTAACTCACCGGCTATCAGAGATGTGCTGTTGTTCCCTACGATGAAGACGTTGGAGTGATAAACCCTTGATCTTGCGGGGTTTTCAGCAGGTCTGACCGACGGCTTACGCCAATTTTACGCCAATCGGTCAGAAACTTATAAAAAAATATGATAACATATGAGAGATCACTGATGTTTTGGTTCATCGGTGATCTCTTTTTTATTATTCGGCACTGCCGCCTTTGAGAAGCTTTTCAAGGGTCTGAAATTCTTTCTTTTTGAAGTCGCTCGTGGCGTCGGTGTAGACGTTCATCGTGGTGCTGAAATCTGAATGGCCGAGTACGTCTTGAATCACTTTGAGGTTTATGCCCATTTCGCACATTCGTGTTGCAAAGGTGTGGCGTAGGGTGTGACAACTGAAATCGGGTAATAGGGTGACGTTTTCGCTTTTCTGCGCTTCCGAAAGCACTCTTTTGTTGCAGTCACGGATTATCCTGCGCAATGCCCTGTTGAGATTGTTCTGATTATGTACATTGCCAAAGCGGTTTATGAAAATAAAATCAGAAAAGCCGTCGACTTTAACTTTGCATCTCAGCCCCGCTATATCCTGATACTCTTTCTCCTGTTCGAGCGCTTCCCTGACTTCGCTCATAATAGGCACGCTGCGGCTTCCCGCTTCTGTCTTAGGCTTGTGTATGCTGAACTGACATTTGTTCGTATCGTGCTTGTAGTAAACAAGCGTGTGGTTGACGCTGATAAAGCCGTTTTCAAGATCAACATCGCACCAGCGCAGCCCCGTTATCTCGCCAACACGCAGACCTGTATAAAGCATTGTAAGAAATACAGGATACCAATGCTGATAACGCGGCGTGCTGCGGAGGTAATCAAGAAAAAGTTCCTGTTCCTTTGCGGTAAGCGCCTGACGCTTCTGTATCTCCTTGCCGTGCATATGTTTCAGTTCTCTTATCGCATTGTCAGAGGGGTTCGCGGGGATAAGCCTGTTCTGCACTGCGAGTTCAAGCACTTGATGAAGCACGGTATTTACGTTGTCGATAGTAGAAACTTTTAGCCCGCGTTCTCTGTAAAGCATATTGTAAAAGCCCTTAACGTCCGAATACAGCAGTCCTGAGATCTTGCTTTTGCCGATATATGGATTGACGAACATTTCGTACATATACATATAATTCAGCATAGTGTTGTCCTTTAGCCCCATTTTATCTCTCACCCACATTTTATAGATGTCATTTACCGTGAGGTTTCGGGCGTTAGGCCTTATGCCTCTGAGAACATCGGCAGAGATTTCCTCTTTTTTCTCACGAAGTTCCTGCAGCGTGGGTGCATATATCACGCGCCTTTCGCCGTTCTGCGTCCAGCGGTAATCATAACCGCCGCCCGCACGTTCGCTTTCACCTTTTTTCAGCATAATGCCTTTGCTGTCTCTGCGCCTTTTTACCATAATAAAACTCTCCTTTCAAAATTCTGCCGACCATCGGCTTTCCGGACGGTCGGCATTTTTCACATTTCTCGCAGTTCAGATAGAATAAGCTCTCGACATATACTCGTCAAACTGCCTGCGCTTGATAAGCCTTTTGTTCCCCACCCACAAAACGAACGGACAGCGTTCGTCTGCCGTGAGTTCTCTCAGCTTGTGCTGACCGATGTTTGAATAAACGGCGGCTTCCTCGATAGTGAGGTTTTGCTTTTGAAATATAGGGACGTTGAGTTCCCTTTCTCTGACCATATCCATAATTGCTTACCTCCTTGGTATCTTGAAAATAATGTATAAGTTAAATCATTGCTTTTTCCGTTTGTTCCAGACTCCATACTGTTTTGGTAGCGGGAACATGCCCGGTTCACGCTTTTTAGGCTTTTTATCTTCCGTTTCATCGGAACAAGGGGCATACTCTTTTAGCGCATCGGCGTTTATATGATAAAACTTTTTCGTCCATTTGTCTTTCGACTTGCCCTGCTTTCTGATAGGGTATGTTCTGCTTCCGTCTTTTGACAGAATAAGCATGTTCTCGTCTGCAAGGGCTTCACCTATGGACTTTGCAGAAAGCCTTGACGAAAAAATTTTTTTCAGTTCCTCTCCGCTAATGATAAAGCTTCCCTCAAGCTGATCATCGTAATAACGAGGACCTTCGTCAAAACATATTGCGTTACGAAAAACTTTAATATCGTCATAGACGTTTTTCGAATTTAAAATAGCGGCGGCTACTTCCTCGACTATGTTTCGAGAGGAGGCATATTCGCTGCTGCGGTTTTCAAGGTGACGCAATGTGTCATCTATCTGTGCTTCGATAGAGTTTTCGATAGAACGGCGCCTTGTGATCATTGTCATATCATCGTTCGAAACGCTTCTGATAAACTCACAAAATATATCGCAGGTGCAAAACAGTAAGGACTTTATAGCATAGTTTCGGTTAAAGCCCGAATATCTCGCAGCCTTGCTTTTGTGATTTTTTACATCGCTAAGCCTGCTGTTTAGATTTTTGCTGAGTCTGTCATAGTTTTTGCAGACCCACTCGATAAAGCACCGCACCATTTCAAGATACTGATCTTTATTTTGGCAAAGCTTGTTGATCTCCTTCGGTGGTATCGGATCTTTAAGATTTACTACAAGACAGCGATTTAGCGTGCTTGAACTTTTAAGCAGATATTCACCCGTCACAAAAAGCATACTTTCATTTTTGATCTTCTTGCCGTCACGGACTATCTGCCCCGGAGTTTGAACACGTTTGAGATTTTCCGAAAGTTTCTGTTCGTTATTCTCTCTTTCTCTGTTGGAATCAGTGCCGCAGAGGTCGTCAATTGCCACGCAGCAATGCTTGTACTCGAATATCTTGTCGATCTCGCTTTTATTGCTGTGCAGATTTATAATGTTGGGACTGCCCTCGAAATAATCTACAAGCAGTTTGGTTATCGCAGATTTTCCCGAACCCGAATCGCCGTAAACGTAAGTGTTGAACTCAAATCTGCTTCTTTGCGATTCGTCTATAAGCGGCATTATGAATGGCGTAAGCGCCGCCATAAGCAATACGCCGGGTATATTATCCGAGTCAAGAAAATCCGATACCCACGGCATAAATTCAGCATTTTGCGTTGACAGCGGGCGTTTAAATTTTGCGAGGGCTTCGTTCTGCGGTGCTATATCAACGCCTATACGTTCCGTATCGCCAATAATGCAGTTGCCAAGCAGGAAGACGTAGTGCGCATTTTGGTCATCACCTATTTTAAAGCGATTATACCCTTGGGTAAGAGAATATCTGATTCGGGGTTCCATATTAAGAATAGCCCCTTTAATAGTTCCCGACAAAAAATCGTTACATGTGCTTTCTCTTTTATTAAATTTGACCTCATTGCGAGGAATAAAGCGCATAGCTTTTTCAAGACCGATGTACGGAATTACCGCCGGGTAGGTTTTCTCGCCGACTTTAAATGCGACCTCTACATAGCAGTCACCTGAGGCAACTCTCGTCAATGACTTTACTTCGTAGTAATCGGTTATTTCTATAAGAGCGTTTGAAAAATGCTCGCCGTGATAGTAGATACCGTCCGGACCTGCTGAGTAGCCCCTGGGGTAATTTTTTATTTCCATAAGTAAGATCCTTTCGAATAATTTAATGTTCACATTATATCACCTTCTTTTTTATGTTGCAAATTCGCACTTTTTACACTTTTTACAGCTTCGGAACAATTTCAGCTATTTTGTATAATAAAAATGTGATATATTTTAGAAAAAAAGAGCCGACTTTTTTCTAAATAAAAATTTTTTATCCGTTTTTGTAATTATAGGGAGGTAATTGTGGTGGCAAAATCAAAATGTAAAAAAATCATAAATTTCAATGATCTAAGATGTGATAGCTTTGACAACACATTATGTAACATTTCTGAGGAAGAAAGATTTGATTTTTGGAATCTTTTGTATAATGATATGTCTCAGAAGATACTGATTACTCCGAAACATGATACAAGTAAAATATGTTGTGATTCGATTCGCGGTATTGTTCCCGTCATCAGCACAAGAAGATTTGAGTTTGACGACGACGCACACACGCTGGTGCCTTTAAAAAGCGAAAAAGATGTCGTCAAACTGTTCTTGAATATAATAAATAAGAAAAAAGCCAAAGATGCTAAGGGAAATGTTGAAAGAATCAAGGATGATCCGGAAAAAACTAAAAAAAATCTTTTTAACTTCATAAAGAACTATGGCTTCTTTTTCCATATTACAGATGATGAGTATATAGAGTATGGTAAAATGATCTGTTTAATAGAGCGATTCTCGATTCTCGTTGACCTGATCCATGAGATCTCGTTAAATCTAGATAATGATAATTATTATCAAACTATACTTGCACTTGTATTAAAAATATTGCTTTCTAAGCCGGTAGAAATAGAAATGCGAAACTATACATACAGATCCTGTGTGCATAACTATTATGATCTAATAAATGGTCCATATCATTTGAAAACAGATAGTAGTAGACTAGGGAGTTGGGGAACGAACAGTGACGATGATAAGTATGGTTCTTATGAAACAAAAATTAGCAACGATGAATTGAATGAAATATTTGAAGAGTGCTTTCCCGAAATTTCAGAAAAAGAAAACGAAGAAGCGGAGAATTCCAAGGAAAACAAAGAAGAATCTGATACTGAGATAATCGAAGCAGAGAATTCCAAGGAAAGCGAAGAAAAATCTGATCTTGAAAAGATTAAAGCGGATTTAAATATAAATGATGTAAACCACGTAGGTTCCCTTTATTATCAAAACAATGCGCTATTTTTTAATTTTGAAAATCTCGAAAACAATATAGATGATCTCAAAATTATTGTTTTTATGAAGCTGTATTTTGAACAAGTTGGGATAGTGAAGGGATGTATAGAAAAAGTAGCAGATATAGAAAATGTAACAGAAAATTGTGCAGCAGACAAACGTATAGTAACCCAACTAGAATATGTCGGCAAACCGGATTTGAAGAAGTTCACACCAAAGATGAAAGAAGCATTGATAATCATAGCTAAGAAGGTTATTTGCGATGAGATCGAGCATAACATAAAAAATATTAGACCGAGTTTTGACTTAGAAAAAGGACTTTCGTTAAGGGTGAACACACTTTTGGAGGCGATGTATTATTCATTATTACTGAATTATAAGCAAGGTCAGGGGTATCGACGCTGCACAAGGTGTTATGAATATTTTCTTATGTCATTAACAGACAATAAGAGAAAAAATTGTGGTAGCAGAAAGGATTATAATAATAAGAATTCTAAACCGATCGACTCAAATAAATAGAATCTTCTGCTTGATTTTACCATAAGCAAAGGGCATCTTATTGCAAACAGTTAGCATACTATATATGTAAATTATAAAATATACTGTAAATTTACTATGAAAAAATAAGTTTAAAAACCACAATGATAAGGGTTCAACCATTACCATTGTGGTTTTTTTCGTAAGTATTTCAGAATTTCTGTCTATATATAAATGGGAAACCGCTGCACCTTTTTTGTCATTTTTAGGATACTTCTCCCCCTTACCCCCATAATTCTTATTTCTAATTTTAGGGAGTTTTGATAGCTAGTATTATATAAATACTGCTTACTAAGTAATAGTTGTAAGTTTAATATTTTTATATATTTGTCTGTGACATAAAATTCAAATAGCACGATAACATGAAATTAATTTGACAAATATTTGTTGAAAATTAATTGTTAGGAGGTATTATCTTGAATATTTATTTCATAGATACACTGGAACTCACTTACAGTTCCGACTTCGATGATATAATTAAACTAACTAAAAATTTTAAAATGGTAGACCCTAAAAAAGGGGCAGGCAATAAAGAATTTATTTCCACTGAATTAAGTGGCATGGGCATTATAATAAAAACAAGAAGAAGCAGTAAGGCTGAATTGTATAAAAATAGCAATAAATACAAATTAGTACTTAAGATAAATCCTAATAAATTTTATAAGCCTTATATGAAGACTGAGCATATAAGCAATATTATAGAATTTTGCGATATGGTCGAGCGGTTGGATATGCAGATACAGTATTGTTTTAGCGGCTTGACGATAGATGACTTTGAGATCACGAGGGTCGATCTAACGGAGGATATTCACGGTATCCCTGAGGACAAAATTACTCAGTACATACGCATTATGCGTCAGCTTTATTTGACGCTTGGTTTTCATCACAACAAGAAGCTTGAGGAGAATACTGAGGATTTTGATCCTGACAGTTCATTCAATGCTGTCAATGACTCTAAAAAGGTAGAATTTGTTGTATATAATAAGGGTCACGAAGTTCGCAGTAAGAAGAACAGCAGTGATGAACAGAAAGAACATTACAAAGACACGATGCGTGTTGAAGTGAGGTGCAGGAAAAAGTTTGCGGACAAGCTTTCCGAGAAAGCATACACGGCTCAAAAGCTGGTGGAAATTTACCGCATGAGAATGGAGGTCATAAGAGATGTTTTCGATGACGTTTTTGTGCTTAACAAAGACAGTTGTTTTATATCGCCCTACTGGCAGAAAAAACAGATCAAAAAGTACGTTTCAGGCAAGACAAAGCTTGGCGAAAAGATGAATGATTTTTCAAAGCAGCTTGCGCACGCTTCACGACCTACTATGGAGAGCGTGATAGAGAACAGCGAAAAATGTCAGCGGTCAGTTTCAAAGCTGCTCAGCAAATTTGAGGATATGGGCATTTCATCGGTTACGACAAGCGACAAGGAAACTCCGTTTTTACAGTCGCTGAACACGCTTTTTGGGTTTTCTCCGCCGAGTGAGGAGGAAAAGGCGTTGTATGAATATATACGCAGTAAGTCTAGAGGAAAGGAGGTGTTTTGGTATGGGGGAGATGATAGAGGGTGATTTGTTGGGATCAAAAAAAGAACTATTTGAAATAGGTGATGAACCTCAAATAGTTCTTCTTCTGTTGTGAACGAGGTCTGCATAACAATTAAAATAGTTGTTTTGACTTGTATTTTTTGTCGAATCGTGTTATAATTATATTATATATTCACATTGTTGTAATACTTATAAATAATAAGTGAGGGCAAAGCTATGATAGAGTACGCTCCCGGAATGAGACTTATCATTCGTGATGAAGAATGGATGATAAAGAAAATAGATACAAACGAGATTGGTGAACAGGCTTTGAACTGCATTGGTATATCTCCTTTGGTAAAGGATAAAGAGGCTATTTTTCTTACAGACCTTGAGGAGATTGAAGCCGTTGATCCTACTAAAGTCAAGCTCGTCAAAGACGATTCACCTAAATACACAAAATCACTTCTGTACCTTGAAAGTCAATGGAGACAGAAGAATCCAACTGATAAGAATATCCATATTGGACATAAGGCTGCTATGGACTTAATGCCGTTTCAGCTTGAACCTACTAAGATTTCATTAAATCGTACCCGTTGTAGAATACTTATAGCTGATACTGTCGGTCTTGGTAAAACTCTTGAAGCCGGAATACTTATGTCTGAGTTGATCATTCGTGGCAAGGGCAAGAGAATACTTGTTGTTACCTCTAAAAGTATGATGACACAGTTTCAAAAAGAGATGTGGAATCGCTTTACCATTCCCCTTGTTCGACTTGACTCTCATAAGATACAGAAGATAAGATCTTCACTCCCGTCTAATTATAACCCTTTCTTTTATTACGATAGGGTTATTGTCTCTATTGACACGATCAAGCGGGATGTAGAATACCGTACGCACCTTGAAAATGCTTATTGGGATATTATCGTGATTGATGAGGCTCAGGGAGTTGCAGAACGTGGCAGCAGAGATTCTCAGCGTTCAAGACTTGCAAACATTCTTAAGGACCGTTCTGATACGATGATAATGCTCTCTGCTACTCCGCATGATGGACGTGCTAAGAGTTTTGCTTCTCTCATGAATATGCTTGATCCTACTGCAATTGCAAATCCAGAAGAATATACCAAAGACGAGGTTAAGGGATTGTGTATCAGAAGGTTCAAAAAAGACGTCAAAGACCAAATGGGCGGTAAGTACCTTGAAAGAACAGTAGATCTTGTAAGCTGCGAAGCAAGCCCAAAGGAAGAAGCTGTCTTTGATATTTTTGCTCAGATGCAACTTGATATGGATACAAGCAAAACGAAAGGAACAGGTCAGTTATTCAAGACCTCACTTGAAAAATCACTTTTTTCAAGTCCGAACGCCTGCCTGAAAAGCGTAGAGGAGAGACTAAGAAAACTCCACAATAAGTATCCTGACGGTGAGATCAAAGATATTGCCCTGCTTGAAGAACTTCGAGATGCTCTTATGTTGGTCAACCCCCACGATTTTTCAAGATACACCTCACTACTTGAACTTCTCAGGAGTAAGGAATATAACTGGAATCCCAAGACTGTTGATGATCGTATCGTTATTTTCACCGAACGAATTGAAACAATGAAGTTCCTTGCGAAACAACTCAGAGAAGACCTGCATATGAGTGACAAGCAGATTGTTGAGATTTCAGGTAGTATGACCGATATGGAACAACAGCGAGTTGTCGAAGAATTTGGCAGAACCGAAGCACCTGTTAGAATCCTTGTTGCATCTGATGTTGCATCGGAAGGTCTTAATCTCCATTATCTCAGCCACCGTCTTATCCATTTTGATATTCCGTGGTCACTTATGGTGTTCCAGCAGAGAAACGGAAGAATTGACCGTTACGGTCAGGAAAAGCGTCCTGATATTCGCTATATGATGATTTCAAGTAAAAATAAGCGAATCAAGGGCGATATGCGTATTATCAGGATCCTTGTTGAAAAGGAAGAACAGGCATTTAAGAATATCGGTGATCCAACACTTCTACTTGGTAAATTCAATATTGAGGACGAAGAACTTGTTATAAGCGAAACCATTGAAAATGGTTCAGATGCAGTAGCCTTTGAGAAATCTATGCATGATGAAGAAAGTGAGTTTGATCCGCTGGACTATCTTCTGAATGCGGCATCAATGGAGGAAGCTATATCAACTACCAATGATACAGTTGATGATGAAACTCTGTTTACTGATAAGCAGTATCTTATTAAAGCACTATCCTATATGAACAGGAGTGAGCAGCACCCTCTGAGACAGCTAAGTGAAATATCGGGTGTTGACGTTATGCTCACGGAAGATATGCGCCGCAGATTATCTGCCATTATTCCTGAGGAAGCTATGCCGTCAGGTGAAATGCTGCGACTGAGCGACGATAAGAACTACATAATGCAGGAGATGCGTAAAAGTATGCAAAACTCTATCGACAATGTTGCCTGGCCAGATGCTCAGTACCTATGGGCAATTCATCCTGTAATCAGTTGGCTAAACGATAAAACAGGACTGCTAATAGGTAGAGGTGAAGCTCCGGTTATCGGTATTAAGAACTTTATGCAGTCAAACGAAAGCATTTTTATAGTTGAAGGCAGTATGCCTAATGAACGCTCGGCAGCTCTCGTTGATGATATGTTTGGTGTAAGATATGTTGACGGAAAGTTTGTAGAGTTTCTTGATATAAACACCATAGTAAACAAGACAAAGATCAATTCTGAACTTCTTGCTAATGAGCAGAATATCACCGACGAAATGATTTCGGCATTAAGTGAACTACTTGAAGATGTTGTAGCTAAGGCAAAAGAGAAACTTGCAGAAAGCTATAAAAAGTATAAAGAAATGACCGATCCTTTAATTGATGCTGAAGTTGACAAGCTGGCTGAACTTGAAGAAAAGCACAGAAATTATCAACTCTCTTTATTTACTGATGTACGCCGTAAGAGCGAAGCTGAACGCAGAGTTGATGAATTATTTGACAGCTTCACAAAATGGGTAAAGGAAACTCTTGATATAAGAAACAATCCTTATATCAGAATTATAACCGTTCTGACAGGAGTATAATAATATGAGTATAGATCTGACCGGTATTGGAAACCGCAACGAGTATTATACTAATCACTATTTCTCTACTATGTTTGAAGATGGAGCAAGTGAACGTATAAAGCAGTGGGCAGAAGAATCCAAGAACCAAGACAAAAAAACACCATGGGCAATGCTCCGTGATAACGCAAAGCAGTATTACCTGATACATGACAGATATGATCGTGGACAGCCGCACCTTACAACAGCAGCCAATATCATCACTATGGCTGCTCTGTACCTTGAATCAATGGGCTATGGCAAGGCTAATTCTGTCACCATAAATGTTGATGATGAATTTGATGTACCTGTATTCCACGAAGAAACCAAAGCTAATAAAGCACCAATGTTATGGACAGTTCTTGCGTATTCAAGAGACAAGGACAGCGGCATCATGGAAAACAGAGTCCTTGACTATAGTGCTGTAAACAATGATGAACTTGGACTTTCCAATGATAACATTGAAGCACTTGCAACCAAGCTACTGTTTCATACAGCAGAGCCTCCTCGTTTCCTTATCGTTATTGGCATAGATACGATTGTATTAATAGATAGAAACAAGTGGAATGAGAAACGCTATCTTGAATTTGACATTCAGGAGATATTCAGCCGTCACGAAATATCGACATTGCAGGCTATGTCTGTTCTTTTGCATAAGGACTCTCTCTGTCCTTCCGACGGCAATGCCCTTATTGATACTCTTGACGAGCAGAGCCGTAAACACGCTTCTGGTGTATCGCAGGATTTGAAGTATGCTCTCCGTGAAAGCATAGAGCTACTTGGAAACGAGGTTATCTATGATCTATCAACGCGTCAGGGAAAAAATCTGATTGAAGAACCTATTGATGCAGAACAGCTCACTATTGAGTGCATACGTTATATGTACCGTATGCTGTTTGTGCTTTTCATCGAAGCACGTCCTGAGCTTGGATATGTTCCTATCAATGAGCAGGTATATGCTTCGGGCTATTCCCTTGAAAGTCTTAGAGATATTGCTGAGTCTATCCGCAACGACACAGAAGAAGTCGGAGAGGGCTTCTATCTGTATGAAACCCTCAGTAAGCTCTATGAACTTATTTATACGGGCTATCCCAAGACCGAGTCATTGTATAGCAAAGTCAAAGGTCTTAAAAGCGTGCATAATATCTTTGTTATCCCACCGCTGAAAGCTCATATCTTCGATCCCGAATACACTCCTATGCTTGTCAAGGCAAAAATCCGCAACAGCGTTATGCTGCGTATCATTGACCTGATGAGCCTTACAAAGTCTACGGGCAAAAAAGGTAGCCGTCGTGGACGTATTTCCTATGCTAATCTTGGTATCAACCAAATGGGTGCAGTATACGAGGCTCTGCTTTCGTATCGTGGATTTATTGCCAAGCAAGACCTTTATGAAGTTAAGAAAGCTGGAGATAATTTCAATGAGCTTGATGTTGGCTACTTCGTTACCGCTCGGGAGCTTGACCAGTACACTGAGGAAGAACGTGTACGCTATGAATCGGGAGACAAAAAAGGACAGCTCCGTGTCCACCTGAAAGGCGAATTTATCTATCGACTGGCAGGAAGAGAACGTGAAAAATCTGCATCTTACTATACGCCTGAGTCTCTTACTCAGTGTCTTGTTAAGTATGCCCTCAAGGAGCTTCTGAAAGACAAGACAGCAGATGAGATACTCAGCCTTACTGTCTGTGAGCCTGCAATGGGAAGTGCGGCGTTCTTGAACGAAGCAATCAATCAGCTTGCAGAGGCATATATCGACCGCAAACAGGCTGAACTTGGCGAGACTATCAGTCACGAAAGCCGTATGGACGAATTGCAGAAGGTCAAAATGTACATTGCAGACAACAATGTTTACGGTATCGACCTGAACCCTGTTGCCGTAGAGCTTGCCGAGGTATCTCTTTGGCTGAATACGATCTACAATGGTGGCTATGTGCCATGGTTTGGCACTCAGCTTGTCAACGGCAACTCTCTGATCGGTGCGAGACGACAGGTCTACCACAAGAACCAGCTCACCGCTACTGCTAAGGGATTGCGTTGGTATGAGAATGCTCCAGAACGTATCCCGTTTGTCAAGCTCGATGCAAGCGGAAGAAATATCGCACGTTCACGCTATCAGGTTTATCATTTCCTGACAGGTGATCCTGGTATGTGCAACTATACCGATAAAGTTATCAGATCCCTTGAACCTGAAAAGCTCAAAGCAATGAAGTCATGGAACAAGAAGTTCACTGCCACATATACCGAGGACGAGTTTAAGAGCCTTATTGAGCTTTCCAAACTTATTGATGTGCTTTGGAGAGAACAGATCAAGGCTAGACACCGCCTCGAAGATGAGACGATCACTGCACGTAGTGTTTACGGACACGAGGATACCCGCTTTGACCTTGGACACTCTATCAGAGAAAAAGATAAGGCTTTACGACGTGAATACAAGTCCGAACACGCTCAGAATGCTGGTGCATATGCAAGACTGAAATTCGCTATGGACTATTGGTGTGCCCTTTGGTTCTGGCCGATCAGTCAGGCTGATCTTCTGCCGAGCCGTGCCGAATTCATTTTTGAAATGGACTTGATACTTCGTGGTACAATGCAGACAACTAACATACAGACGCAGACCAAAATTATCGAAACCGAAAGTGATGATGACGTTATAATTCAGGACGTCAACCTCGATCAGCTCTGCGAAATGTTTCCTCGCCTTGCTCTTGTGCGTAAGATAGCGAATGACAACAAGTTTATGCACTGGGAGCTTGAATTTGCTGATGTGTTTGCAGATAAGTGCGGTTTTGACCTTGTTATAGGTAATCCGCCGTGGGAAAAAATCACATGGAACGAACAGGGTTTGCTTTCTGACTATAATCCTATGTATGGAATAAAAGGCTGGAAAGCTCCTGAAGTTGCTAAACAACGCACTACTGAACTCGCAGTAGAAAAGATAAATATAGCTTATATCGAAGAATATGTATCTTTAACGGGAATACAGAATTTCATGGCGGCCGTCCAAAACTACCCTTTATTAAAAGGTCAGCAAACTAATCTTTACAAAGGCTTTTTACCACAGGCATGGGATTTTGGTCGTCCTGATTCTGTTAGTGCATTTATTCATCAGGATAGCGTATTTGATGATCCTAACGGTGGCATTCTGCGTAAGGTGTTATATCCTAGGCTAAGAAAGCACTTCAAGTTCAACAATAAATTTCTGCTGTTCCCTATCAGCACATCTCGTGAATTTAGTCTAAATGTATACTCGAATGAAGATACCGAAACTTTTGATTGCATAAACAATCTGTTCGCTCCCTCAACAATCGAAGACTGTTATAATCCTGACTGCAATCACAAGTTATACGGATTGAAGGATGATAACAATAATTGGTGTGTTACAGGTCATCCTGATAGGATAATAACAGTGGGAAAAAACGAATTGCTGTTATTTGCAAGACTATTTGATAATTCTGATGATTGGCTGCAAGCACGTTTACCAGTACTTCATGCAAAACCGATTATTAACGTCCTTGAATGCTTTGCAAACCAAGAAAACAAAGTCGAAAATCATCTTGATAAGATTTCCTCAACAGTATTTTGGGACGAAACAAACGCCCCTAATAACGGAATAATAGTACGGAATGTTCATTTTGCTGAAAATCTGACTGATTTAATACTAAGCGGTGCGCATTTGGGTGTTGGAAATCCCTTATTCAAAGCATCCCGAAGAAATTGTAGTTCAAGATATGATTTTGATCCTATTGATTTAACAATCATATCAGATGATTATTTGCAGAGGTGTAACTATTCACCCGCAACAAATTTGAGCGACTATTCTTCAAGAGTACCACTACACTCTGATGGTGAAAAAATAACATCATTTTATAGATTTGCAGCCCGTAAAATGCTTAATCTACCCGGTGACCGAACATTTATGGGCGCAATTATACCACCTCAGTCTGCACATATAAACGGAATTATTAGTCTGACATTTTCCAATTATAAACAACTGGTATCATTTGCAGGAGGTGCAGCCTCAGTGCCTTATGATTTTATGATCAAGTTGTTGGGTAAGCAAAATCTCTATGGCGAAACGCTTGGATTGCTGCCGATTATTTCATTTAACGATGATCTGATTATTCGCAGCTTAATGCTTAACTCATTGAATAAGTTCTATGCAGAACTTTGGAAAACGTTATGGAAAGATGCGTTTACATCATTAAAATGGTCGAAAACAGATATACGGCTAAGAGGCAATGCTTTTAGTATACTTACAGAAGAGTGGACACATACTTGCGCTTTAAGAACAGATTATGAGCGTCGTTGGGCGATGATAGAGCTTGATGTGCTTGTTGCACTATTAATGGGCTTATCATTATCAGATTTGCTTGCGATTTACCGTATTTATTTCCCTGTTCTTAAACAAAATGAAGAAGTTACTTGGTATGATGTAAACGGAAGAATAGTCTTTACAACAAATGCCACTCTCACAGGCGTTGGCTTTGACCGCAAAGAGTGGGAAGGCAACGTCAAGGGCGCACCCGCTGGTAAGGTGTTCACAAGAGAGATCGAGGACGATACGATGCCAGGTGGCCCTGTAAAGAGGACTATTGAATATGTTGCTCCGTTTGATAAGTGCGACCGTGAACAGGACTATGAAACAGCGTGGAGATTTTTTGAGGAGAAGTATGGGAAATAACCCGTACTCTCCTACTTGGAGGTGAAAATATGGCAGTATTGTTTTCAAAAAATTTTAATATATCCGAAGAAATAATGTCAGAACTTGGAGTGTTTGATGCGTTCTTAGACGAAGACAGCCCGTTCTTCATAAACATCAAACTACTACAGCAATGTACAATACCTGAATTTAAGGCATCGTACGATCGGATAAATGATTATTTTCGGGGCATTGGACTTCTATTAAAGAAAGCGTCCCCACATGACAAGCTCTACAGAACCGCTTATAGTAAATTTAATTTTCCAGAGGTGAATGGTATCAATCTCGGCTTTTCTGATGGTGAACATGGTGCTGGATTTGGGGTAAAACTCAGAAAGCAGATTATAAAAGATGCCTATGAAATCATTAAAAACGGCTGTGAACAGCCTGAGTTGTTTCATATGTTGAGCTTATTTGAAGATAATGTAGGTCCTGACAGATTAAGCGATATGATTGCTCAAATTATTGCTCCGGATATAATAAAATATACAAAAAGAGTGCTGTTGGAATTGGGAATCACCCCCGAAAACTATCCCTCATATCATTTCAAGAACGGATTGATTGTTAATCCATATAAACGCTATTATATTTTACTGCTTCCCGAAAGCATACTTCATGAATTACCTATTGCAAGATGCTGGGATGATATTGATCGTGTATGTTCTGAAAATGAAGCCATTAGAGCCGAACTCAATGAAGTGATTAGCGAAGAATGGAAAAAACTTTCAGTCTCACAGAAAAAGGAATACCTTCGAGATTATGTTTTCAAAAATCCGAATAAAGCGAATGAAGTGTTAGCAGCATATAAGGCATTTCAGACAAATGGCTATAGTGTTTATCAAAATCCTCAATATTTAGCTGGCTATCTTACTAACACATACAATATGGAGGATAGTAAAAGTGAAACATCATATCTCGCCGCACTTGATATTATAGAGCATTTCAAAAAATGGGTTGAATATCATCGTGGCAGTAATCTTATAAACGATTACAAACTTCCGGAAAAGGCTGTACAAATACTTATTCACGCAGTAGCTCATATGTATTGCGAAAAATTCAATTGGGACTTTAGTCCCGAAACGGATAGCGGTCGTGGCCCTGTAGATTTCAAAGTTAGTCGTGGTACTGATAAAACAGTAATTGAAGTAAAGCTAACTTCTAATCGTGATTGTGTACACGGACTTGAAATTCAGATAGAAGAATATGCAAGGGCTGAAAATACTCAGTGCAAAGTATTTGTATTGGTTAAGAATGATGATCATAGTAATAGAGTTACCGCAGTAGAACAAACTAGAAATGCCATGGAGAATAATGGACTGTCTCCTGCAACGGTTGTGGTAATAGATGCTATTCCAAAAGCATCTGCTAGTAAGTACAAACCTTAATAGCAATCAACTATCATTTTTTACGTGGAATATAAAGCCGTTACAACCATTTACAAACAGCTTCAAGGAAGTGTTAAAAAGAATAAGAGACAATGATTTGAATTGATTAGCGATAATATATTAAAAATGATTTCAGAAATGTTTATTGGGAATATTTCTGGATTTTACTCATATAAAACAGGTCCTCAGCTTGTTGCGTTCTTTAATCAGTACTATGGGGTAAATGAAAGGTATGCAAGCGGCTTTCCATCACGATGGATATACGTTCAAGATAAACTCAAACATTTGATGGCTTATAATAATCTTGAGTCTTTCTTCAGCATTATTCTTGACCGTAGTTATCTAAAAAAGGACTTAAGAATCAGTGAGGTTGAAGCAGCGGAAAAATCTGATGCCATTATCGAAGAAATTAACAAGTTCCTTTCGCAAGACAAATACATGATTACTCATAAAGGAAACGAGGTGCATCTTATACAAGAAAGCCAAGATTTAGTATTTCTCGGTGTCGGCGGCTTTGCGAGGGTTTATAAGCAACTATCAACAGGATTTATTGTCAAGAAACTGAAAGATGAATTTTTATCAGATAAGGGTATACGAAGTAGATTTAAGCGTGAGTTTAACATTACTAATTCATTGAAAGACCTAAATGGTGTGATTACGGTATTTTCTTTTGACGAAAGCGGATGCCAATATACAATGGAGGAAGCAGAGACTACTCTGGAAAAGTTTATATTTGAACATGAGCTTAATGATAGTATTAAAGAAAAAATCATATGTCAGATACTCACAATCATGTCTGATGTTCATAAAAGAGATATAATTCATAGAGACATAAGTCCAAATAATATTTTTATTATTTCTGGACAACTAAAAATAGCTGACTTTGGTTTGGGTAAAGACCTTAATGTATTCACATCACATCAAACCGTTTATACAAACGCTGTTGGACAATACTATTATTGCGCCCCAGAACAGTTTATGATGCTTAAAGACGCTGATAAACGAAGCGATGTATATTCATTAGGACGTATTATCAATTTTGTGATGACTAAATCGCCTAATAATTTTCATCATATCTTTAGAAGTGTTGCTGAAAAGTCAACTTGTGCAGATTCTGTTTACAGATACTCAGATGCTACGCAATTACTGATATACTTTGAATGTGCTGTTCAATACAATAATGATAAACAGAATGAAGAACGTGTTTTATCAAAAATTAAAAATAAAGTATACGATGACGATGTAGAAAGTTATATATATAACTTGTCTTCTGAACAGCTTTCAAAAACCTTATTAAAAGGCACTCCTGGATTTAAGGAAGTACTACTTAAATTTATGGATACTAATGATGAACAAGCACAGCATATTATACAAAACATAGAGCAATCTTTTAAGGACGTATGTAAAGGATCGTTTGAATCGAATGATGTTTTCGCTGCTTTTGCAGAAAGTGTACTCATAGGATCATATTCTTACGTTGTTAAGGAGATTGCTGCAATAATACTACGATACATAGCATGGGATGTACATAGGTTTAACGCACAACATCGTGTTGAGGCACTATTAGATTATGGAATAGAACCAATGTTAGAAGATATTATAAAACAATAGTAATTTGGAGGTGCTATAATGCTCCCGACAATATTAGCAAAACAATTGCAGGACGGTATCTGCGACTATATACGCACGACTTTTCCAATGACCAACGAGCCGTTTCTGGGGTCACTGGATAAATTACTTTCGACTAAAGACAGTGTATATCACGCACCGTTTACCGCAGTACGCCTGCCTTTCCGAGTTGCTGAACTAAACAAAAGCTACTTCGAATCTATTCACCCGAAGTTCGCTCCCTATATTCATCAGCAGAAAGCATTTGACCGCCTTAACGGAAATGACGGTCAGTCTACCGTTATCGCAACGGGTACAGGCTCAGGTAAGACCGAGTGTTTCCTGTATCCAATACTTGAATATTGCTATAAGCACCGTGGCGAGCGGGGTATCAAAGCGCTTATCATCTACCCGATGAACGCTCTTGCGTCCGATCAGGCTAAGCGCATTGCCGAGATCATCTATAACAGTCCTGAGCTGAGGGGCAATGTCAATGTCGGTATGTACGTCGGTGGCAGGGAGGAAACTCCGAGCCGTATGATGAGTGAACACGGTGTCATTACTGACCACGATACGATGCTCAATCGTGCGCCTGATATTCTCATGACCAACTATAAAATGCTCGACTATCTGCTTGTCCGCCCGAAGGACGCTGTTCTCTGGCAAGATAATGCACCTGAGACACTGAAATACATAGCAGTTGACGAGCTTCATACATTTGACGGCGCTCAGGGTACAGATCTTGCCTGCCTTCTTCGCAGATTGAAAGCAAGACTGTTTACCCCTGCGGGCTATCTTTGCTGTGTCGGAACATCTGCAACTATCGGCGGCGAAGAAAACAATCCTAAAATACTGAACTATGCTTCTGAGATCTTCGGAGAGCCTTTTGATAGTGATGCTATTATCACCGAGGACAGACTTTCTCCCTCGGAGTTCTTTGATGGCTGCAATGTAACTGATTTCAGTTTTCCGACCAATGAACAGGTTGAACAGCTCGCTGCTGCCGTCATTGATGACGATATTACGCACTTCCTTCAGCTTTCCGCTGAATGCTGGACAAATGAACCTGTATCCGATATTATGTCGGATACAACAAGGTTGCAGCTCGGCAAAATCCTTATGCACCATAGCTTTTTCCAGTCAGTAGTCAAGCTCATGGGCGGTAAGTATTATCAGACCTCAGCTATTGCCGAGGCTCTTGTAACAAACTATCCTGAGATAGAAAGCATTGCAGATAAAGATACGGCGATCAATGCTCTGTTTGCACTTGTTTCTCACGCCCGTATTGTTGATTCTGAAGGAAACTTGCGTCCATTTCTTAATGTTCAGGTTCAGTTCTGGCTCAGAGAACTTCGTCGTCTGCTTGCTAAAGTATCGCCTGATGATGTTAAATATTCTATTGCCCACGATCTTAACGAAAGGCAGTCAAAGGAATATCTACCTGTCGTAAACTGCCGTGACTGCGGTGCAACCGGCTGGACTTCAACAAAAACTGAGCGCGGATATGCTAAGATTGGCAATCTTGATACTTTCTATAATATGTATTTCCGTTGTGATGACACTATCACTATGCTTTTCCCCGGAATGAGCGAAACAAACGGATTCTTATGTCCCAAGTGTCATTATGTGAAGTTTAATACCAACGAAGCAGAGAGTTGTGAGTGCCCCGACGGTTGTGGGGCAATGATTCCTGTATATATCCCAAACCTTGGAGCTAAATCAGCTAAGACTGGCTCAAAGGACAAGCAGCAGTATGTCTGCCCATTCTGCCATAGCAAGAGAGGACTATCCCTTATGGGTTTGAGAAGTGCCTCTGAGATTAGTGTAAGCCTGTCTCAGATGTTCTCATCTCAGTTTAATGATGATAAGAAGGCTCTTGCTTTCTCTGATAATGTGCAGGACGCAGCTCATCATGCAGGATTTTTCAATCACAGAACATGGAGATTTGGTCTGCGTACCGCCATTCAGGAGTATTCTTCAACAAATACAGGAATTGTTTCTCTTGATGACTTCCAGAGAGGCTTTATTTCCTATTGGCATCAGCAATTTGATGATGAGGAGTTTATCAGTCAGTTCATCGCACCAAATATGACCTGGATGAAGGCTTATGAAGAAATGATAACCAATCGTAAGCTTGGAACGGATAAGTATGCAAAGAAACTTCTTGGCGACGTTGATAGCAGACTTGCTTATGAGATCATGCTTGAATACGGTCTTTCCTCTAATATCGGACGTACATTGTCAAAGTCCTCTTGCTCTGTTGCTGCCTTTGAACCTGATGTTATCGAACGTGTTAGCAATGTCGTGTATCAGAGAGCAAAAAACGAACTTGGCTGGCTTGTAAAAACGAACGAGACAGATGTACGATATATGGTTATTGGCTATCTTGATACTCTAAGACAATTCGGAGCATTTAATGATAAGGTATTCTATGAATTTATTGAAAAGGATAGTTCTTATCATATTTCGGCAGATCGTCTGAGATGGCTGCCTGGTTTACAGACAGGCCGAAACACTCCAAGATTTATAATTGAACCTAAAGGCGGTAAAAAGCACTACTATAACCTTGACCTCAAAACCGATAAAAAGTTTGAGGATTGGCTGTGTAAGTGTTCGGAAGATGTACTTAATGAGTTTACCGACCTTTGCGTCATTATCTTTGAGGAGTTAGTAAATTCAGGTATAGTGTGCTCTATGATAAGCGATTATCCTGTTTATGTTCCTTATGGTATCAATAAAAAGCACATCTTTATCAGCAATAATGTAGTTCAGATGAGATGTGATGATTGTGGCACTGTCCTTCCTGTATCCAAGGAAAACGCTGCATTTTGGGAAAACGCACCTTGTAAGAGAAAAAATTGTCGAGGTCATCTGAAAAAAGCCAACAATGAAGGCTTAGGTTATTATGGCAAACTATTTCGAAATGGTGATCTTTACCGCATAAATGCAATGGAGCATACAGGATTACTCAAGCGTGAAGATCGTGAAACACTTGAAACCCACTTCAAACTCGGAAAAGCAGAGCAGAAGCGGTGGGATCCGAATGTATTATCGTGTACTCCGACACTTGAAATGGGTATTGATATAGGCAATCTCTCATCTGTAATACTTTGCAGTATGCCTCCGGCACAGTCGCAGTTCCTTCAGAGAGCCGGCCGTGGCGGAAGAAAAGACGGTAACGCTCTTACTATGGCTGTTGCAAATGCACGTCCGCACGACTTGTATTTCTATGCCGACCCCCTTGAAATGATACAGGGTGATGTGCAGTCTCCTAAAATCTTCTTGCAAGCATCTGCTGTACTTGAAAGACAGTTCACAGCATATTGTATGGATTCTTGGGTGAAACACGGAGTACAGCCGAGTGATGTACCCGATAAGCTGAATACAATTCTTTCTAAGCTGGACTCAAAGCCGGCTGATATGTTTCCGTTCAACTTTATTCATTATGTGCAGGATACCCTTACACGGCAAATCAATTCCTTTACAGGTTTGTTTACAGAGCTTGACACAGATACGAAGGAAGAACTGCTTGTATTTGCAAAGGGTGACGGAACAAATCAAAGCCCGATGTATCGCAAGATAATAGAGAGCTTTAAAATTATTAAGGAAGAACGCAACAGCCTGAAATCAAATATCAAGGCACTCGATGCTATGATTAAGGAATTACAGGTGAAACCACAGGATTTCTCGTTTGATGAACAGATCAAGGAGCTTAATGCTGAAAAGGCAGCTCTGCATAGTGTTATAAACGAGATAAACAATAAGAATGTGTTTAATTTTCTGTCTGATGAGGGGTTGCTGCCTAACTATGCTTTCCCTGAAAGCGGAATTATACTAAGAGCATTGCTTTACAGAAAAGAAGAACAAGAGGGTGATTCTAAAGCAAAATACGAAAAGCGTTCTTATGAATACAGCCGTCCCGCATCGTCCGCTATTAGCGAGTTTGCACCTAACAATACTTTTTATGCTGACGGAAGAAAGCTTACCGTAAATCAGGTCGATATACATACTTCAACTATTGAATCATGGAGATTGTGTCCAAATTGTTCACATGCTAAAAAAGAAGTTCATGGACAGCATACGGCTTCTTGCCCACAATGTGGAAGCCCTGCATGGGCTGATTCCGGTCAACTTCGTAATATGCTCAGGGTTCAGATGGTGTATTCAAACACTGAGGATACTCACAGCAGAATATCCGATGACAGTGATAGCAGATCATCAGTATTTTATGTACGTCAGCTTCTTGTTGATGTAGACGAAGATCACGATATTCTTTGTGCATATCGAATGAATAATGATGATTTCCCGTTTGGCTATGAATTTGTCAAAAAGGCCGCCCTTAGAGAGATCAACTTTGGCGAAAACGATATGACAGGAGAGAAAGTCTCTGTTGCTGGTGTTGACGAAATCAGAAAAGGCTTCAAGGTATGTCGTTACTGCGGTACAATACAATCTTCTGACAGCCGTTCAAGAAAGCACTCTTTCTTCTGTAAAACAAACAAGAATCCTCAGTTGCTTGCTGATGGATTTGAAACCTGTCTGTTTCTATACAGAGAATTTGAAACAGAAATACTTCGTATGCTGATTCCTGCAACTACCGAGGATACCTCAACAGTACGAACAGAATCATTTATTGCAGCCTTTATGCTTGGTATGAAGGAGTATTTCGGCAACGTAGATCATCTGCGTGTTGCTATAAGTGAAGTTCCTATCCCGGATGCTGATTACAGAAAACAGTATCTTGTTATCTATGATTCCGTGCCCGGCGGTACAGGATACTTGAAACAGCTCATGAACAATGAAGGTTCTCTGACTACTATTTTTGAGAAAGCTCTCACAAAACTTGAAAACTGCACCTGCGGCAATGATCCACAGAAAGATGGTTGCTATCACTGCTTGTTTGCATACAGGCAAAGCAATCAAATGGGTTCAATCTCACGAAAAACAGCTATGTCTATGCTTAAAAGCATTCTGTCAGGCAAAAATAATGTTGAGAAGATACCTAAACTCGGAAATATCTCTGTAAATGCGCTCTTTGACAGTGAGCTTGAAAGAAGATTTATCGAAGCGTTCAGTCAGAGAAGCAGCGATACAAGAAAAATTGAAGTCAACAAAGATGTAGTAAACGATAAGCCAGGTTATATACTGAAAATCGACAATGTTACATGGGAAATTGAACCACAGGTCTATCTTAGTGGTTCGGACGGTATTAGTGTTGACTCAAAGCCTGATTTCATTATGAGACCTGTCAGCAAAGGAATAGATCGCCGTCCTGTAGCGGTTTTCACCGATGGATTCACCTTTCACAAAAGCATTGTTGCCGATGATACATTAAAACGAGCAGCAATACTTCGTTCAGGCGATTATGTTGTTTGGTCGCTCAGCTATAAGGACGTTCAGTGTATATTCCAAAACATTGACGAATATGCGACGGAAACGCTAAATCCGATTAGAATGCCTTCGGGAGCAAAACTGTACAAGCCGACCGTTAATAATGTGGCTGGTGCTGATCGTATTTCACCCGATAAAACGTCAGCATTTGATCTGCTGCTTGATTACTTGTCTTTGGAACAGGCTGAAACTATGTTTAAGGTTCACGCTAATGCCTACGCTATATCCCTTATGAATATAGCTACACTTACTGATAATATTGCTTTTACTGAATGGATTTCTGCTTTTAATGAAGTCAATTCACAAACCAGATTTACTGCTAATCAGTTTGCATTTAGGGACACAATGTTCGGCAAATGGCAGCCAAGAACCAATAATTCTATGTTGAGTTTATATTCAGGCGTAGCAATTTCAAAGGTAAAAGCCGACAAAAGTAAGCCATACACAGTTTTCGCTGTATTTGATGATAAAACCGACCCTGCCAACGAGAAGTTTGAAATGGAATGGAACGGATTTTGGCATTTCGTCAATATACTCCAGTTCAATCCTGAATTCTCCTTTGTTACTAAGATAGGTCTTGAAAAGATGATCTATACGAGGCTCGATGAATCTGTAACTACTGTTACTACGGTATCTGAACAGGCAGTTGCTAACAGTGAGTGGGACGTTGTCCTTGAAGAACTGTTCGATGAAATGGCAAAGAGTATGGCTATAGCACTTAAAGATGCTAATGCTCCAATTCCTGATGAAATAGGCTATGAGTTGGTCGATAACGATGAAGTCATAGCAGAAATCGAAATGGCTTGGCTTGAAAGTAAAATCGCTTATCTTACCGAAGATCAGATGGAATATGAAGAAATACTGTCTGAAAAGGGTTGGACAATAATAAATAACGATACTTCGGGTTTTAAAGATATATTTGGAGGTGTAAACTGATGGATAATACCGCTACTGTTGCTATATCATCGGACTTTCTTACGGCATTTTCAAAACTTCCGAGACAGATACAGGGAAAGGTTACCGAATTCATTAATAAGTTTCGAATCAATCCTAAATCTTCTGGAATAAACCTTGAAAAGTTACCTTCGATAGATAAGAATATCCGTTCAGTTCGAATTGATAATACCTATAGAGGAATCGTAGTCTATCAGAAAGAAAGTTCAGTGTATCTGCTACTTTGGGTAGATCATCACGATGAAGCCTATGAATGGGCTAAAAGGAAAACCTGTCGTGTAAACAGCAAGACAGGTGCGCTTCAGGTATTCGATGTTCAGAGTGTAGAAGTAATCGAAGAAACAAAGACTTCAAGTACAAAAACTATTTTCGGAGGGTTGACCAAGGACATCATGATTGAACTTGGTGCACCGCAAGACCTTATTCCTTTCCTGAAAAGCATTCCTGATAAAGAAACTTTTAATGCAAATAAGGACAAGCTTCCGTCAGATGTTTATGAAAACTTCTCATGGATAGCAGAAGGCTTTGATCCGAGAGAAATAATAGATATGATCAAAGCAGACACTTCTGATACAGAACTGGGAGAAACTGAAAAGGCAGAATCTATGCCTGTAACAGAAGATTTCTCCGCTGCTTTGAAGAATGCAGAAAGTAAAAAGTCATTTGTAGTAATCGGAGGAGAAGAAGAACTCCGCAGGATAATGGCTGAACCTCTTGAAAAATGGCGTATATTCCTTCATCCTACACAGAGAAAAATCGTAAAGAAGAATTATAAGGGTTCTGCAAGAATTCTCGGCGGTGCTGGAACAGGCAAGACAGTTGTTGCTATGCACAGAGCGAAGTATCTTGCCTCTCAAATTAACAATGACGAACGTATTCTGTTCACCACGTTCACAGCTAATCTCGCAGAAGATATAAAGGCTAACCTTAGAAAAATCTGTTCTCTTGAGGAGCTTCAAAAGATCGAAGTTATCAATATAGATGCATGGGTTATGCGTTTTTTAAGCGAAGTAGGCTTTTCAGCGAAGATTGAATATGGTGAAGAAATCGACAAATTATGGGATAGAGCTGTTGTGAACAGTCTCTCTGAGCTTGATTTCCCGTGGTCATTCTATAAGAACGAATGGAATCGTGTAGTTATTCCGCAGGAAGCACTCTCACTTGAGAAGTACATTAAAGCCAAAAGAACAGGGCGTGGCGTAAGACTTGACCGTAAGAAGCGAATTGAAGTTTGGAAGGTCTTTGATTCTTATCTTAGCCTTATGAAAGAAGAACAGATCCGTGATATTAACATGGCAATGTATGAGTGTTCCAAGCTGTTTGCAAACAGCGGCACAAAGAATAAGTATGCTCATATTATTGTTGATGAAGGACAGGATTTCAGTGACAACGCTTATCGGATGCTCAGAACAATTGCCGGAGAAGAAAAGCCTAATGATATTTTCATTGTCGGTGACTCTCATCAAAGAATTTATAGCAATCATCCTACACTCTCTAAATGTGGTATTAATGTCAGGGGTAGAAGCAGCATACTGAAAATCAACTATCGTACTACCGAGGAGACAAGAAAGTATGCTTTTGCACTCTTGAACGGAATCTCATTTGATGATCTGGACGATGATGTTGATCTTGGCGATAAGTGTCGTTCGCTTGTCCACGGCGAAACACCGATTGTCAAGTGTTTTGCAGACGCTAATGAAGAACTGAAATATCTGAATGATTGTATATCTGATTTGCAGGACAGATGTGTTCCGATGAAGAATATCTGTATCGTTGCACGAACCAATCAGCTTGTCAAAGACTATTCAGCCCTTCTGACCAAAAACGGCTACAGTGTTTACCAGATCAAACGCTCTAAAGCTGATGACCTCTCACATGACGGTATAAGAATAGCAACTATGCACCGTGTAAAGGGACTTGAATTTCAGTATGTGTTCATCGTTTCCGCTAACAACCGCATAGTGCCTTTAGAGACAGCAATAGATCATAGTGATCCTGTTGCGGAACGTGAGAGTTATACTGCTGAAAAATGTCTTCTCTATGTTGCCTTGACAAGAGCACAGAAGCAGGCATATATCACTTGCTATGGTAAAAAATCAGAGCTTATATAAGAAGAATATGGAGGAAAATTGATATACTGAAAGAATATCTTTCACTTAATGATTATGACGATTTAGCATTGAAA
>ENA-OWPB01000176-OWPB01000176.1-human-gut-metagenome-genome-assembly--contig:-NODE-176-length-88977-cov-6.589438_pt1 | contig 88977 bp, 101 predicted proteins | sample MGYA00248260_ERZ651838 | MGnify/ENA primary metagenome ERZ651838 (study PRJEB26924, sample SAMEA4378304) | human gut metagenome | biome: human gut; feature: human-associated habitat; material: faeces... | reverse complement strand
TGCCCGACCTACACCCTTAGCAGGGGCGCCTCTTCGGCCTCTTGAGTATTTCTCCTCAGCCCGATCCAAGGTCTGTATTTAACTGTGTGTTTACATACTTTTAATGTAACTCCACAGCGCATTGATAATTATACCTAAGAACTCTTTTTCTGTCAACGGTTTTTTTGATTATTTTTTTCTTTTTTTAAGTTTGTTTTCTAATTATCTATATATAGAAGAAACAGACTCTTTTTCACTATATCTAGCAAAGAGTCTGTCCTTTTTACCTTATCTTTATTTTATGCTTCCTTTGGTTCATATTCAGATATGGTTTCTTCTATTCTTCTTTTTACTTCTTTTGCGATCTCTGTCGTCTTCATATTTTGATATTCTTCATAATAAATCGGTTCCAGGAAATGTACCTGTACCGTTACCGGTGCGATACTATTTGTATCAAACGGTTTAAAAGAATCGATCAACGCAATCGGTATGATCGGGCATTTCGCTTTTGTTGCCGCCTTGAAGCTTCCACCTTTAAACTCAAGAAGCTTGTTCCCCATCTTCGAGCGGGTTCCTTCTGCAAAGATCAGATAGTTTCTTCCTTTCTTTACTTCCTCTGTAACATCCATGATCACTTGCATAGACTGACGGATATCTTCGCGGTCGATCATGTAGGCCTTCATACATTTAAATGTCTGCTTGAGAAGTGGAACATTTGCCACTTCTTTTTTTGCCACCACAGAAAATGGACGCGGGCAGGCATCAACAATTGCGAGTACGTCATAAAGCCCTTGATGATTCGGAAAAAACATAAACCCTCCCTCTTTGGGAATATTTTCTTTTCCATATGCCTCGATTGTTACATTTCCGCCTTTATTGGCTCTTTTGACAATATATTTCAGAAGCTTATATCGGGTGATCTCCGGATACTTGTCTACGTGCGCGGCATAGTAACACAGCTTGCACCACATAAACGGAACAAGCAGAATATTCCGAATTACCATAAGTGCAATTCTTTTCACACAATTCATTCCCTATTCCTCCGCATACTCTTTGACGGCTGTCTCGTATAAATTATTGCCCTCGGAGTCGATCACAACAATTGCCGGAAGGTCTTCGATCTCCAGGCGGCGGATCGCTTCTGTGCCAAGATCATCATATGCGATCACATCTGCTCTTTTGATACATTTTGAAAGAAGCGCGCCTGCTCCTCCGACTGCTGCAAAATAAACTGCTTTATTTCTCACGATTGCATCCTGGACAGCCTGACTTCTTTTCCCTTTTCCTATCATTCCGCCAAGTCCCAGATCCAGAAGGCGTGGTGCATATTTGTCCATCCTGCTTGCTGTTGTCGGTCCTGCTGAGCCGATCGGTCTTCCTTCTCTCGCCGGAGATGGTCCCATATAATAAATCATCTGATTCTTAATATCAAGTGGAAGCTCTTTTCCTTCTGAAAGCACTTCATCCATTCTTTTATGAGCAGCATCACGGGCGGTATAAATAACTCCCGTAAGATATACATAATCTCCTGCTCTTAAATCCTGTATTTCTTCCTTTGCTACTGGAACTGTAATATGTCTTTCCATATCCTTTTCCTTCCTGATTCTTTTTCTGTATTCTGCTGCGGCGTTTTTAACTGCTAACAGGAGTCTTATAATTCTCTTAAAATAATTTCAGCCAGTTTCTCAACTGTAAAGTCTACAAAACTAATGCACTGCGCTTTTCTCTCCGGAGAATTTTTTTCTTTTCCTCTTGTCAGCACACGACAGCAGGTTGCTCCGCAATGTTCTTTAAATGCGTCGTGAAACTCTTTCGTCAGCCGCTGACATTTCAAAAAGGCTTCATCTCCAGGTGTTCTTCTTCCGAAAAAATAGCCGATGCACATGGTTGCTCCTGCAAGCGCACCACAAATACAGCCACCATCTCCGAGCCCCCACGGGAATCCGGATGACATAGCGATCGCATCATCTGACAGATCAAGATCAAAGCCCTTTTTGATCGCATAGATCACCGACTCTGAACAGGCGAACCCTTTCTGAAAAATCTCAACCGCATCTTTTCGCATTGCGTCTACGTCTACATTTGTATTCATAATTATCCTCTTTTCATTTTCCTTTAAATATTACACATCCTCTCACCGGGCAGAAACCATTTGTAACATGCTTCATCTTCGCACGAGTACATATCTTCGGCACGGAAAGTCTTTTCAGGATCCCCCCGGTAAATTAAATAGTGCGGATCACATGGCGGTTAACATGACAGCAAATATTTACAGCTACCGGAAGTCCGGCAATATGAGTCGGATAAGTGTTGACATTGACAGCCAGCGCGGTTGTACTTCCCCCAAGTCCGCCCGGTCCGATTCCAATCTTGTTGATCCGCTCCAGTAATTCTTCTTCCAGTTCTTTTACATATGGAATGTCTGAATGGCTTCCGACTTCTCTTGTAAGTGCTTCTTTTGCCATCAGTGCGCATTTTTCAAATGTGCCGCCGATTCCCACGCCGACAACCATCGGAGGGCAGGCATTCGGACCGGCATCTTTTACTGCCGTAAGAACTGCTTCCTTTACTCCTTCGATTCCGTCTGCCGGTTTCAGCATAAATACACGGCTCATATTTTCGCTTCCAAAGCCTTTTGGTGCGACCTTGATCTTCACCTGATCGCCCGGAACAATTTTATAATGAATGATTCCCGGTGTATTATCTTTTGTATTCTCTCTGAGAATCGGATCTTTCACGACGGATTTTCTCAGATATCCGTCAACATACCCCCGACGGATCCCTTCATTTACCGCATCTTCCAGGTTGCCGCCTTCGAAATGTACATCTTGTCCGATCTCAAGAAATACGACTGCCATTCCAGTATCCTGGCAGATTGGGATCATATCTTTTCCGGCGATCTTCAGATTATCCTGAAGCTGACTTAATATCTTTTTCCCCAGTGGTGACTTCTCTGTTGAAACTGCATTTTTCATCGCAATGTCCATATCTTTTGAAAGAAAATGGTTCGCTTCAATGCACATTTCTTTGATATTCTTTGAAATCTCTTCCACGTTCAATGTACGCATTGGTTTTTCCTCCTGCATTTCATAATCTGATTTTTATTATACTATGGTTTTTTTTCATCTGCAATGTAATCATCTTCAAATAAACCTGTATTACCTCCAATTGTTAACCTTATAAATTTTTAAGTTGACATTCTTTCTTTTGCATGGTAAAGTGTGGAATGTATTTGATATTTTTTTACCAAGGAAGGTTTACTTATGATTTCTGAAATTGAAACAACTACAGATCCGGTGCTTTCACGAGAAGATGCGATTGCAATCCTGAATACACCGGACGAAGAACTCGATCAGCTCATTGCACAAGCTGAAAAACTGCGCAAAAAATATAAGGGCAATCATGTAAGTATTCATATTCTTACCAATGCCCGCAGCGGTAACTGCTCACAGGACTGCGCTTACTGTGCACAATCCTGTCGTTCAAAAGCCGATATCGACAAATATAAGTGGGTAGCTGATGAAAAGTTATATAAAGATAATGATTTTGTAAATGAACATCATCTTTCCAGACACTGCATCGGACTCAGCGGTATGAAATTCACCGACGAAGAGATCGAAGAACTGGCTTCTAAGATCCGCAAGATGAAGGAAGACGGAACCCACCTTTGCTGTTCCATCGGATTTCTTACTGAAAAACAGGCTCTAATGTTAAAAGAAGCCGGACTCGACCGGATCAACCACAACCTGAACAGCAGCCGGGCTTACTACAGTCACATCTGTTCTACCCATACTTTTGAGCAGCGCGTTCAGAATATCAAAATGCTTCAGGGACTTGGATTTGAAATCTGCAGTGGCGGAATCATTGGAATGGGCGAAAGCAAAGAGGATGTTGTTGATATGCTTCTGGAGCTTCGTGAGATCCAGCCGGAAGCTCTGCCGATCAACTTCCTGTTGCCAATTCCGGGAACTCCGCTCGGTGATGCTGATATTTCCGAACTCACAACTGAGTATTGCATGAAGGTTCTCTGCCTTGCAAGACTTCTGGTTCCGCAGTCAGATATCCGTTGTGCTGCCGGACGTGAGGTTTATTTTAAAGGTGAAGAAAAGAAGCTTCTCAGCGTTGTAGATTCCATCTTCGCTTCCGGTTATCTGACCGCAGATGGTCAGGGAATCAAAGATACGATCCGGACGATTACGGATGCCGGTTTTACATACGAGATCGAATCTGCTTAATTTATTGACACGCCGAACATTATTAACATTCTAAAAGGAGAATACTTAACATGGCTCAGGGAAACACTCAGACACTTAGAACTACCAATACTTACGCAATGGCTGTCACCGCTCTTATGACCGCTGTCACCTGCATTCTTGCACCGCTTTCCATACCGATCGGACCGGTACCGATTTCACTTACCAACTTTGCAATTTATCTTTCTCTCTATCTTCTGGATTGGAAGAAGGGAACCGTCAGCTATATCCTTTATCTTCTTCTCGGACTTGTAGGACTTCCTGTATTTTCCGGATTCACCGGAGGAATCGGAAAGCTTGCCGGACCAACTGGCGGATATATCATTGGTTTCATCCCAATGGCAATCATTGCCGGTATTGTAATTGACAAATTCAGTCAGAGATGGATCCAGATTCTTGGAATGATCGTTGGAACTGCAATCTGCTATGCATTCGGAACTGCATGGTTCTGCATTCAGGCAGGTTACACTGTATCTGCTGCCCTTGCAGTATGTGTCATTCCATTTATCCCGGCGGACCTGATCAAGATGGTGATTGCCATGATCATCGGACCTGAAATCCGCAAAAGACTCGGAGCTGTTGCACAGTAAGATGCACGGCGTCTGCCAGAATATTTGAAGTCTGGCAAAATAATAATTTAGCCCCCTCTACAAAGTCCGGAAAGCCTGTTTGCTGCAGCGTTTCCGGGCTTCTTTGTTTTTTTAATCCGGCTTTTACCAGAGCAAACGCAAGCCATGCCATAACATTTCTTTCCATGCAGCCTCACAAAACAAAGCAAGAGACCAGACAAGGCATTTGCATATTCCCTGTCCAGTCTCTTTATGATTTATCCTGCTTCTGTATTTCTACTTTCGCTCAGATCTTTATTCTTCTGTCTGCTCTTCTACAACCGTCTCAGCAGTTGCTTCTGTATTTGCTTCTTCTGCAGTCTCTTCTGCGTTTTCCTCCAGTTCACCTGAAGCCCTGCGTACCTTTGCGATACTTGCAACTTCTTCGTGTTCCTTCAGATTGATCAGTTTAACACCGGATGTGATTCTTCCGAGTACGGAAATCCCCGCACATTCCATACGGATCACGATACCATCTGTGTTGATGATCATAATCTCATCATCCGGACCTACTGCCTTCGCACCGACTACATTTCCGGTCTTCTCTGTGATCTTATAGCATTTCACGCCTTTTCCACCACGGTTCTGGGCTGTGAATTCTTCCATGCGGGTTCTCTTGCCCATACCCTTTTCAGATACGATCAGAAGCTCTTCACCCTGCGCATCAAGCTGCATTGCAACAACTTCATCACGGTCACTTAAATTCATACCACGAACACCCATAGAGGTCCTTCCGGTTGAGCGTACATCAGATTCATGGAAACGGATGCATTGACCATACTGCGTAACGAGAATAACATCTCTTTCATCATCCGTAATCTTAACTTCGATCAGTTCATCATCCTCACGGAGTGTGATCGCAGCAAGTCCTGTCTTTCTTACATTTGCGTAATCCAGGATCGGAGTCTTCTTAACAAGACCTTTCTTGGTTGCCATGAACAGATAGTCACCTTCCTTGAAATCCTTGATCGGAATCATTGCTGTGATCTTCTCATCCGGCTGAAGCTGAAGGATGTTGATAATTGCTGTACCCCGGGAAGTTCTTCCTGCTTCCGGAATCTCATATCCCTTCAGGCGATAGCAGCGTCCGGTATTGGTAAAGAACATAATATACTGGTGAGTATTGGTCATGAACAGCTCTTCTACATAGTCTTCATCCAGAGTCTGCATACCCTTGATGCCCTTGCCGCCACGATTCTGGCTCTTGAAAGTATCGTTGCTCATTCTCTTAATGTATCCCATCTTGGTCATGGTGATCACTACATCTTCTCTCGGGATCAGATCCTCTGTAGAAATGTCGTATTCATCAAATCCAATGGCTGTTCTTCTGTCATCTCCGTATTTTTCAGAGATCACAAGGATTTCTTTCTTAATTACGCCAAGCAGAAGCTTTCTGTCTGCGAGGATCGCCTTGTACTCTGCGATCTTCTTCTCAAGCTCTGCATACTCTGTTTCCAGCTTCTCTCTTTCCAGACCGGTCAGAGCTCTCAGACGCATATCCACGATAGCCTGGGACTGTGCATCACTTAAGTTAAAGCGGCTCATCAACTCTGCTTTCGCAATCTGTACGGTCTTGGATCCACGGATGATCTTAATAACCTCATCAATGTTATCCAGGGCGATCAGCAGACCTTCCAAGATGTGTGCACGTTCTTCTGCCTTATTCAGCTCGTATTTGGTACGTCTGGTCACAACGTCTTCCTGATGTTTCAGATAATGGTTCAGGATTTCCAGAAGGCTCATAACCTTCGGCTCATTATTGACCAATGCAAGCATGATCACACCAAATGTATCCTGCAGCTGTGTATGCTTGTAAAGCTGGTTCAGAACGACATTCGGGTTCACATCTCTTCTCAATTCGATGCAGACACGCATACCTTCACGGCTTGACTGGTCGCTCAGGTCTGTGATTCCATCAATCTTCTTATCTCTTACAAGCTCCGCGATCTTCTCGATCAGGCGGGCTTTGTTGACCATATACGGAAGCTCGGTTACTACGATTCTGTGCTTTCCATTCTGCATTGGCTCGATATTGGATACCGCACGCACACGGATCTTTCCACGTCCTGTACGGTAAGCCTCTTCGATTCCTCTTGTTCCAAGGATCGTTGCTCCCGTCGGGAAATCAGGTCCTTTGATGATCTCCATGATCTCTTCGATCGTGGTCTCATCTTTATCTTCAATCTGGTCATCAATAATTTTCACAACCGCACCGATGACTTCTCTTAAGTTGTGCGGTGGGATATTGGTTGCCATACCTACCGCAATACCGGAGGTTCCGTTTACCAGAAGGTTCGGGAATCTTGACGGAAGTACGGTCGGTTCTTTTTCTGTCTCGTCAAAGTTCGGTGCAAAATCAACGGTATCTTTATTGATATCCGCTGTCATTTCCATCGAAATCTTACTAAGTCTTGCCTCGGTATATCGCATTGCGGCAGCACCGTCACCGTCCACAGAACCGAAGTTACCGTGACCGTCTACAAGAATGTAACGGGTAGACCAGTCCTGCGCCATATTAACGAGGGCTCCGTAAATAGAACTGTCACCATGCGGGTGATATTTACCCATGGTATCACCGACGATACGCGCGCATTTACGGTGCGGCTTGTCAGGACCGTTGTTCAACTCGATCATCGAATAAAGAATACGTCTCTGAACAGGTTTCAGACCGTCTCTTACATCCGGAAGCGCACGAGAAGCAATAACACTCATGGCATAATCGATATAGAACTCTTCCATGGTTTTTTTCATATCCACTTCATGAACTTTATCAAAAATATTATCTTCCATTGGTATTCTCCTATATATCTAAGTTCTTAACAAATTTTGCATTCTCTTCGATAAATTCTCGTCTTGGTTCTACTTTATCTCCCATCAGGGTTGTAAAGGTAAGATCCAGTTCGGAAGATGTCTCATCGTCCATTGTCACTCTTCTTAAGATTCGATGCTGCGGATCCATTGTGGTATCCCATAACTGCTCTGCGTCCATTTCACCCAGACCTTTGTATCGCTGAATCTTATTGTTCTGATCACGTCCGACTTCGCTGATGATCTTCGCCAGTTCTTCATCACTGTATGCATACCAGACTTTCTTGTTCTTCTCCAGCTTGTAAAGCGGCGGCTGAGCCAGATATACATAGCCCTGTTTGATCAGCTCCGGCATAAAACGATAGAGGAATGTCAGAAGCAGTGTACTGATATGTGCTCCATCAACGTCGGCATCGGTCATGATGATGATCTTGTGATATCTCAGTTTGGAAATATCGAAATCATCATGGATTCCTGTACCGAATGCAGTGATCATTGCCTTGATCTCGGCATTACCGTAGATCTTATCCAGTCTTGCCTTCTCTACATTCAGGATCTTTCCACGAAGTGGCAGGATCGCCTGGGTCGCTCTGTCACGGGCTGTCTTTGCAGAACCTCCCGCAGAGTCTCCCTCTACAATGTAGATCTCACACTTGGATGGATCCTTGTCTGAACAGTCTGCAAGCTTTCCAGGCAGTGACATGCCTTCCAGTGCGGATTTTCTTCTGGTAAGATCTCTCGCCTTTCTGGCCGCCTCTCTTGCTCTCTGCGCCATAACCGACTTCTCAACAATTGATTTTCCAATAGCAGGATTCTGTTCAAGGAAGATCTGAAGCTGACTGCTGACGATACTGTCAACCGCACCTCTCGCTTCACTGTTACCGAGCTTCTGCTTGGTCTGTCCTTCAAACTGAGGATCCTCGATTTTAACACTGATGATTGCTGTAAGACCTTCCCTGATATCCTCACCGGAAAGATTCGGCTCACTGTCTTTTAATAATTTGTTCTTTCTCGCATAGTCGTTAAAGGTCTTTGTGATCGCATTTCTGAATCCGACCACATGGGTCCCACCTTCCGGTGTTGTGATATTATTTACAAAACCATAGGTGTTATCTGTATAAGAATCATTGTGCTGCATTGCAACTTCAACTTCTACATTATCTTTTGTTCCTTCACAGTAGATGATCTGCTCGTAAAGCGGAGTCTTACTGCGATTTAAGTACTGAACGAACTCCTTAATACCGCCTTCATAGTGGAACACTCTTTCCTTCGGTTCTTCATCCCGGAGATCAGTCAGGCTGATGCGAAGTCCCTTGGTAAGGAACGCCATCTCACGGAATCTCTGTTTTAACGTATCATAATCAAATACTGTATCTTCGAAAATAGTTTCATCCGGAAGGAAGGTTACCTTTGTTCCTGTCTTCTCCGGATCACATTCGTCTACAACCTTCAGCTTGTAAACAACATGTCCTTTTTCATATCTCTGTCTGTACACCTTCCCTTCGTGGCAAATCTCAACCTCAAGCCAGTCAGAAAGCGCATTTACAACGGAAGCTCCTACACCGTGAAGTCCACCGGATACCTTGTATCCTCCACCGCCGAATTTACCGCCGGCATGAAGCACAGTGAATACAACCTCTACCGCAGGGAGTCCCGCTTTGTGGTTGATCCCCACCGGAATACCACGTCCGTTATCTATAACCGTAATTGAATTATCCGGATTGATGAACACCTGGATATGATCACAGTATCCTGCAAGCGCTTCATCCACCGAGTTGTCAACGATCTCATAGACAAGATGGTGAAGTCCTCTTGAAGATGTACTGCCAATATACATACCAGGTCTCTTTCTTACTGCTTCCAGACCCTCCAGTATCTGGATTTGGTCTGCTCCATATTCTGCACTCATATTGATCCTCCTAATTCTCTTTTGATACATGTCCGTTCTGAACATGGAATACTTTATTTATTGAAAATCGATGATTGACAAACTCGTCAAGTCCCGTACAGGTGATCAGAGTCTGTATATCATGAATACTGTCCAGTAAATAGTTTTGCCTGTGTTTGTCAAGTTCAGACAATACATCGTCAAGCAGCAGCACCGGCGTATCCTTTATGATCTGCCGTACCAGCTCGATCTCAGACAGTTTCAGCGAAAGTGCCGCTGTCCTCTGCTGCCCCTGCGATCCGAATCTGCGGATGTCGATCCCACCTGCCATAAAACAGATATCATCCCGGTGAGGTCCCACCGAGGTACTCTTCATCCTGATATCGCGCTCCCTGTTCTTCTCAAGCGCCGCCTCAAGTGAAAGTGCTCCGCATCCAGGTTCATACGAAAGGCCGATTCTTTCCCTGCCTCCCGTCAGTTTATGGTGAATGTCTCCGATTATCGCATTGACCTCCTCGATAAACCGGAGCCTTCTCTGAATAATCTTTTCTCCATACTGAACCAGCTGCATATCCCATACATCCAGTGTGTCCAGTATATCATCTCTGTAATAGGCATCCTTCAGCAGACGGTTCCGCTGATTGAGTGTGCGGTTATAATTTGCCAGGTCACTAAGATACACCTTATCAAGCTGTGAAAGCTCCAGGTCCATGAACCTTCTCCTCTCCGCCGGACCATTTTTAATAATGTTCAGATCCTCCGGCGAGAAAAACACAAAATTCGTCAGACCGAAAAGCTCACTCGCCCTCCGGATCGGGACCTTGTTAATCGCAATCCCTTTCGGACTGTTCTTCTTCAGGTGCATATCGATCTGCCATGGAACGCCATTTTTCTCAATGACAGTCTCAATATGAGCCTCATCCTGCCCGAATCGGATCAGATCCCGGTCCTTCGTCCCCCTGTGAGACTTCGTGGTTCCCGACAAATACACCCCTTCCAGGATATTCGTCTTGCCCTGCGCATTATCACCGTAAAAAATATTCGTGGCATGATCAAATTCAATATTCAATATTTCATAATTTCTGTAATCTTTTAATTTTAATGATTTGATAATCATACCTGTGCCAGCCTATTTTTCAATCTTGATCTCTTCTCCGTTAAATGTAACAACGTCGCCGTCATATAATTTTTTACCACGTCTGGTATCTACTTCTCCATTAACCTTTACCAGACCTTCTGTAATGACTTCCTTGGCTTCCACACCGGATCCTACAAGACCTGCTGCTTTCAGTGCCTGACCAAGCTTGATAAATTCATCTCTCAGTTTGATTGTCTCCATAATTTTTGTCCTCTCTAAATTCCTATACTGCTCCACTGAAGTTCACCGGAAGAATCAGGTATACATAGCTTTCTCCTTCATCCTTGATAAAGCAAGGAGCCTTTGCATTCATAAAGTAAAGATCTACTTCTTCGTCATCAATGACACGAAGTGCGTCAATGAGGAACTTCGGATTGAAGCCGATCAAGAGGTCTTTTCCCTCTTTAGTGATCATAATCTCTTCATCCATCGTACCCTTCTCTGACTTGATCTTAAGTTCCATCATTTCATCCTGAATGTTGATGATGATCGGCTTCTTATCACCTTCTTTTACAAGAAGAGTTGCACGGTCAATACAGTTCAGGAGTTCTCTTTTATTGATTCTTACCTTTGTCTCATAATCATTGGACAGCATCTGCTCGATACGGAAATATTCTCCTTCAATCAGTCTGGATACCACAACGGTATCATCAAATTCAAATACAATGTGGTTGGCTGTGAAATACAGTCTCACTTCGCTGTCTGCTTCACCTGAAAGGATCTTGCTGACTTCGATCAGGGTCTTTCCCGGAACCACGATCTTCTTCGGTTCATAAGATTCCTTCAGCTCGATCTTGCGGATGGAAATACGGTGTCCGTCAAGGGATACCACTTTCAGAATATCCCCGTTCATATCGAAGAGTTCTCCTGTCATCAGTTTGTTGCTGTCGTTGTCTGCAATTGAGAAAATGGTCTGGCGGATCACTTCTTTCAGTGTGAACTGGGAAATGGAAACCGGATTTTCTCTCTCAATATACGGCAGATAAGAAAAATCTTCACCGGATTTACCGGAAATATTGAATTTTGCTTTTTCACAGGTAATGAGCGTCTGAAAGTTCACTCCACTTTCAATCACGATTTCATTATCAGGAAGCTTTCTTACGATATCTGAGAAAATCCTCGCATCCAGTGCGATCATTCCCTTCTCATCGATCTGCCCTCTGATCACAGTCTCGATCCCAAGCTCCATATCGTTCGCTGTAAGTTTGATAATATCTGTAGTTGCATCTATCAGAATGCATTCCAGGATCGGCATGGTTGTCTTTGTCGGAACAGCCTTTGATACAATGCTGACCCCTTTCACAAGATCTGATTTAAGACATCTGATTTTCATAATGTGTAAAACTCCTTTCGACGCGCAAAATATATATTTATATAAAACAAATCCGTAGTTATCTTAGTAGTGTCTGTTGAATTGTGGACAAGTACTTTAAGGCCTTGATCCAAAAGGATTTAAGGCTTTGACAAGTCCATGGACAGTTCTTTTTCTTCCCTGGCAGATCATGGAAAACTTTTCTACAGCGGGCTGATTTTCTTCTGAATGATCTCGATCGTATTTCTCAAAGTCTCATCTTTTTCCACATCCCGGGCAATCTTGTCCACACCGTGGTTCACAGTGGAATGGTCACGCCCTCCGAGCAGATCACCGATACTTTGAAGAGACGCATCCGTCATCTGCCTGCACAGGTACATCACGATCTGTCTGGCTCCGGCCGTTCTTGCATTTCTCCGACTCCCCTTAAGTTCAGAGACGGAAACATTAAAATGATCGGAGACAACATCCAGAACCAGCTCCGGCGTCACCTTGTGGCTTTCGTCCGGTGCGATCATATCCTTCAGTGCCTCTGCCGCCAGAGAAACATCAAAGTTCTTTCTTCCACCGATCCGGTATAATGCGATCAGCTTGTTAAGTGAGCCTTCCAGTTCCCGGATATTGGTCTTGATGTTCATCGCAATATACTGGATCACCTCATCCGGAATCTGATATCTTTCCAGTTGGTCCAGTTCTATTTTCTTATAAAGAATCGCCATACGTGTCTCGTAATCCGGCACCGAAATATCTGCGATCAGTCCCCATTCAAATCTTGTCCGCAGACGCGCCTCCAATGTCGTCATATCCTTTGGCGGTTTGTCGCTGGAAATGACGATCTGCTTTCCGGCATTGTGCAGATGATTGAACGTATGGAAAAATTCTTCCTGTGTACTTTCTTTGCCGATAATAAACTGTACGTCATCGATCAGAAGTACGTCATTATTGCGGTACTTATCGCGGAATGCATTCATCGCCAGATCGTTGCCGGTCTTTCCGTTGCGGATCGCCGTGATCAGGTCATTGGTAAATGTCTCACTTGTCACATACAGGACTTTCTTCGATGGTTCCCGGTCCAGTATGTAGTGTGCGATCGAATGCATCAGATGGGTCTTGCCAAGTCCTACCCCACCATATAAAAACAGAGGATTGTAAACCTCACCGGGAGATTCGGCAACTGCCAGTGATGCGGCATGTGCAAAATTATTATTCCCTCCTACCACAAAAGTATCAAACGTATACTTCGGATTCAGATTCGCTTTTTCAGCTATCGGGCTTACCTCTTTATGCTTATGTGTCTTCTCTTTTACGGGCGCAGTCTTCTCCAGATATCTGCGCTGCTGCTCGCGCGGCAGATCTCTGGGAATAAACTTAATCTGATACTCTGTCCCGGTAACTTCCGCGATGCATACTTTAAGCGGAAGAAGATATTTATTCTGAATGTGTTCGATGCTCGCCTTAAAATTAACGGTAAGATACAGAGTGTTGCCTCTGATCTCATATACCTCCAGCGGGCGTATCCACGTTTCAAAAGAAATGTTCGATAGAAAATATTCTACTTTTAGCTTTTGAATGATCTCTTCCCATTTTTCTTTTATGACGTCCATATTCCTGCCCCATTCATCTTCAAAATAAGCATAATCATACTCTTATATTCTACCTTAAAACGATTTCAGAATCAATCAAAAACCATAAACTTATTCATAATTTCCTTAAAATAAGGGTCGAAACTTTATTAAAACTGCTTGACGGAGACAGCTTTTTTGATTATAATGAAGTACGATGTCTTAAAAACGTAAATAAGCTTCTATTCATATAAGAAGAAATCGATAGGAGGTGGATATCAATGAAGATGACATTCCAGCCAAAGAAACGTTCCAGAGCGAAAGTTCATGGATTCAGAGCAAGAATGGCCACAGCAGGTGGAAGAAAAGTTCTTGCAGCAAGAAGAGCAAAAGGAAGAAAAGTATTATCAGCATAGGTCACATATATGTGGCCTTTTCTTCTATGCAAATTTATGTAAATCGGGAGAATAAAGTATGAAATTTTCCGAATCATTGAAGAAAAACAGGGATTTCCAGTCTGTATACAGAAAGGGAAAACCTTATGGCAACAAGTACCTTGTAATGTATCTCCTGGCGAATGATCTCGGACGCAACCGCGTCGGAATTTCCGTCAGCAAAAAAGTTGGGAACAGCATCATAAGACATCATTTAACAAGGCTGATCCGTGAGAGTTACAGGTTACACGAAGAACAGTTCCAATGTGGATATGATATCGTGATCATCGCAAGGACGACCGCCAAAGACCGGTCATACCATGAGATTGAAAGCGCTCTCATCCATCTGGGCAAACTTCATCACATTTATTCGGACTGCAATTAGCCAGTTCAGTATATCGAGAAGACGGATATACACTACGAGGCACTGAAATTATGAAAAAGATATTATTATATTTGATTCGTTTTTACAGAAAATATTTATCACCTATGAAGGTATATACACACTGCATTTACATCCCTACCTGCTCAGAATATGCGCTGGAGGCGATTGAAAAATACGGGGCGTTTAAAGGAGGCCTTCTGACCGTATGGAGAATCCTCAGATGCAATCCATTCGCCAAAGGTGGATATGATCCGGTGCCTTAAACCTATAGGCCGTCCAAATACCGGGACGGAAATGTTTATGGAGGAAAGGTTATGACAGGAATTTTAATGACACAGGTCAGCACACCAATCATCGGACAGGCTGCCTGGCTGCTCGGTAAGATCATGGATGGTATTTACCGGGTAATGGATTTAATCGGCATTCACAACCTGGGTGTATGTATTATTCTTTTGACAATTGTCATCTACACTTTACTGATGCCGCTCACCATCAAGCAACAGAAATTTTCCAAGATGTCCGCTGCAATGAACCCTGAGCTCCAGAAGGTTCAGCAGAAGTACAAAGGAAAAAATGATCAGGCTTCCATGCAGAAGATGCAGGAAGAAACACAATTGGTTTATGAAAAATACGGAGTATCACCGACCGGCGGATGCTTAAGTATGTTTATCCAGTTCCCAATTCTCTGGGCAATGTACTATGTAATCCGCAACATCCCTGCTTATGTTGGGCAGGTTAAAGCGGTATACACACCGCTTCTTACCTCTATCATGGCACAGGATGGATGGCAGAAGGTCATGGAAAAGATCGGCGAAGCAAAACCGATCCTTATGTCCGCCTCCAAATATGATTACTCTGATAAAAACGTACTGATCGACGTACTGTACAAATTCCAGACTTCAACCTGGGAAACTCTCGGCAAGAAGCTTCCGGATCTGCAGCCTACGATCGACAGCACCGTCGATACATTAAAGTCCATGAATAACTTCCTTGGACTTAACATTGCGGAAACTCCTATGAACCTCATTAGCAACGGTGTAAAAGCCGGCGCATGGGGAATTGTGATCATGGCAGTGCTGATTCCTGTCCTTTCAGGACTTTCCCAGTACCTGAGCGTGAAGCTTTCTCAGCAGACAACTGCAGTTACGAACAATCCGCAGGCTGACCAGATGGCTTCAACCATGAAGACAATGAACGTTACCCTTCCTCTTGTATCTGTATTTATGTGTTTCACATTACCTACAGGTCTTGGAATCTACTGGGTTGCAAGTGCCGTTGTCCGTATGGTACAGCAGTTCTTTATCAACAAACATCTGAATAAGATTCCGATGGATGAACTGATCAAAGAGAATATGGAAAATGCTGCTAAAAAACGCAAGAACAAAAACGAAGTGGATGCAAGCAATGTAAACAAAATGGCTCATAAGAACGTGAAAAACATTCATGAGCCGGTAAGAACAGCTGCTCAGACAAAAGAACTTGAAGAAAAGCTTGAAGAAGCCAAGAAGAAAAATGAAAATGCAAAGGCAGGAAGTCTTGCAGACAAAGCAAACCTTGTAAAGCGCTTTAACGAAGGCCAGAAATAGGGGGACAAGTCAAATGAATGAGATTACAGTATCAGCAAAAACTTTAGACGATGCCATCACAGAAGCTTCTATCCAGCTCGGCGTAGCAAGTGATCAGATGGAATATGACGTGATTGAAAAAGGAAGTGCAGGCTTCCTCGGAATCGGAAGCCGTCAGGCAGTTATCCGTGCCCGTATCAAAAAAACTGTAACAGAAGAAATCAAAGCCGAAGAAATCAAACCGGAAGAGATCAAAAAAGAATTCAAGAAGGATTTCCGAAAAGACCGCAAGGAATTCGTTGGACACAAAGAACGTAAAGAGCACAAAGAATACAAAAAAGATTCGAAAAAGGACTTCAAAAAGGAGCCTAAGAAAGAATTTGTAAAAGAAAACAAAACAGAAACAGTCTCTGCCGTAACAGCAGCAGCTCCGGTTTATGAAGAAAAGAAAGAACTTCATGTAGCCGTTGTAACAGAAGCGACACAGAAGATCTGTGAGAAATTCTTACAGGAAGTTCTTCAGGCAATGGGAATGGGCGAAGTAACTATCGTATCCTCCATTGATGAAGAAGGTGCTCTTGCAATTGAGATGAGCGGTGACAACATGGGTATCCTGATCGGTAAGCGTGGACAGACATTGGATTCTCTCCAGTACCTCACCAACCGTGTAGCCAACAAGTCACAGGATGGTTATGTACGTGTCAAACTTGACACAGAAGACTACCGCAAGAGAAGAAAACAGACTCTTGAAAATCTCGCAAAGAATATCGCTTACAAAGTAAAACGAAGCAGAAAGCCGATCTCACTGGAGCCGATGAATCCTTATGAAAGAAGAATCATCCATTCCGCTCTGCAGGCTGATGACAGAGTTTCTACTCATAGCGAGGGTGAAGAACCATACAGACGTGTTGTTGTAACACCGAACCGCCGTTAAACAGTAACGCAAATTGGTTGCATACACCGTTATAACTGAATCGTTCACAGTAAACCGCAGTCATTTAATGGCTGCGGTTTTTTTACTGTTCACTCCCGTGTCAATCACTACGCTGTTTGGCACGGAGGATGCACGTTTTATCTTGAATGGCATCTCGCCCATCGCCAAAGGCGATTTAAAATGGCGAGATGCGTTGCTGGTCACAGGTACTGTGAACAGTAACGCGGTTTTTTTCTACTCTTCACAATAGGCACTTCCATTTTGACAGCTTTCGGGGTAAAATGATAACATCGCATTTATTACAAAAGTATAGAAGGAAGCAATAAAATGGGATTTAAAACAGACACAATCGCAGCAATCTCCACAGCAATGACTAATTCCGGAATCGGAATCGTGCGTCTCAGCGGAGAAGATGCGTTTTCTATTATTGACAAAATTTACAAAGGCAAAAGCCCGAAGCTTCTGTCCGAACAAAAAAGTCATACCATTCACTATGGCTATATCATGGACGGAGAGCAGACGATTGATGAAGTGCTGGTTCTTTTAATGCGTGGGCCGCACAGCTACACCGGTGAAGATACTGTGGAAATCGACTGTCACGGCGGTGTATTTGTCACAAGAAAGATACTTGAAACCGTGATCAAATACGGTGCAAGACCTGCTGAACCGGGTGAATTTTCCAAAAGGGCTTTTCTGAACGGCCGAATGGATCTGTCACAGGCCGAAGCCGTGATCGATATCATCAGCTCCAAGAATGACTATGCACTACAAAGCTCGGTAAACCAGTTGAAAGGCTCTGTCCACAATAAGATCAAAGAAATCCGTGAAGTAATCCTTTACCATACCGCTTTTATCGAAAGTGCACTTGATGATCCAGAGCATATCAGCGTAGACGGATATGGTGACAGTCTCCTGGGCATCGTAAAGGATCTGCAGCAGAAAATCCAGTGTCTTCTGGATACTGCCGATGACGGACGTATCATCAAAGAAGGCATCAAGACGGTTATCGTCGGGAAACCGAACGCCGGGAAATCCTCTCTGATGAACGTTCTGGTAGGCGAAGAAAAGGCAATCGTAACCGAGATTGCCGGAACCACAAGAGATGTTCTGGAGGAAAATATCCAGCTTCAGGGCGTTTCTTTAAACATCATGGATACCGCCGGAATCCGCGATACCTCTGATATCGTAGAGAAGATCGGTGTGGATAAAGCAAAAGAAAATGCAGAAAAAGCCGATCTGATCATCTATGTGGTCGATGCATCCAGACCTCTTGATGAAAATGATCACGAGATCATCGAGATGATCCGGGATAAGAAAGCTGTGATACTACTGAATAAGAGTGACTTATCCACAGTTGTTGATAAAAAGGCATTAGAAACGTTGATAACTAAGCCAATGATCGATATTTCCGCAAAAGAGGAGACCGGGATCCATGAACTGGAATCTACTTTAAAAGAGATGTTTTATCACGGTGATATCTCATTTAACGATGAGGTTTATATCACCAATATCCGACACAAAACAGCTCTTGCCGATGCACTTTCCAGCCTGAAAAAGGTAGAAGAGAGCATTGAAAACCAGATGCCGGAAGACTTTTTCACAATTGACTTAATGGATGCATATGAATCTCTGGGAAGCATTACCGGAGAGACGATAGGAGAAGATTTAGTAAATGAAATATTCAGCAAATTCTGTATGGGAAAATAAAGACGCATACGACATCGTTGTAGTTGGTGCGGGACATGCCGGCTGCGAAGCTGCCCTTGCCTGCGCAAGACTCGGTCTGAAAACGATTGTTTTCACCGTAAGTGTAGAAAGTATCGCCATGATGCCATGCAACCCGAATATCGGCGGTACCTCAAAGGGACACCTGGTACGTGAGCTGGATGCGCTCGGCGGTGAAATGGGAAAGAACATCGACAAGACATTTATTCAGTCAAAGATGCTGAATAAATCTAAAGGGCCTGCCGTTCATTCCCTGCGCGCCCAGGCAGATAAGAACAAATACAGCAATACCATGCGACAGACGCTGGAAAACCAGGAGAACCTGGAGATCCGGCAAGGTGAAGTCGTCAATATCCTTGTGGAAGATGGTTCTGTAACGGGCGTTCAGACCTATTCTGGTGCTATATACCGCTGCAAGGCCGTTGTACTGTGTACCGGAACCTACCTAAAGGCAAGATGCATTTACGGTGATGTCAGCACGCATACCGGTCCAAACGGGCTGCAGGCAGCAAATTATCTGACCGACTGTCTGAAGGAGCTTGGTATTAAGATGTACCGCTTCAAAACCGGTACACCGGCACGTATCGACAAGCGCAGCATTGATTTCAGCAAAATGGAAGAGCAATTCGGCGACGAGAGGGTCGTACCTTTTTCGTTCACAACGGATCCAGAAGATGTGCAGATTGAGCAGGCTTCCTGCTGGCTTACCTATACCAATCCTACAACCCATGAGATCATCCGTAAAAACTTGGATCGTTCCCCACTTTATTCCGGTATGATCGAAGGCACCGGACCACGTTATTGTCCGTCTATCGAGGACAAAATTGTAAAATTTGCCGATAAAGAACGGCATCAGGTGTTCATTGAACCAGAAGGTCTGGAAACCAATGAAATGTACATCGGCGGAATGTCAAGTTCACTTCCAGAGGATGTTCAATATAAAATGTACAGAAGTGTGCCTGGTCTTGAACACGCAAAAATAGTTAAAAATGCTTACGCAATCGAATATGACTGTATCGATGCAAGACAGCTTCATCCGACACTTGAGTTCAAATCTATTCATGGTTTGTTCAGCGGTGGTCAGTTCAACGGAAGTTCGGGATATGAAGAAGCAGCCGCTCAGGGACTTATTGCCGGAATCAATGCCGCACTGGAGGTTCTTGGAAGAGAACAGTTAATTTTAGACCGTTCCCAGGCTTATATCGGCGTTCTGATCGATGATCTGGTTACAAAAGAAAGCCACGAACCATATCGTATGATGACTTCACGTGCCGAATACCGGTTACTCCTGCGCCAGGACAACGCCGATCAGAGACTAACCGAAATAGGGCACAAAATAGGGCTTATTTCAGACGAGAGATACCAGATGTTGTTAGACAAAGAAGAAATCATCCGCAAGGAGATCCACAGGCTCGAGCATACCAACGTTGGAACTTCCCAGGAAATCACGGATTTTCTCACAAATTGCGGCAGTACGCCTCTTACTTCAGGATCTACACTTGCTGAGCTTATTAAGCGTCCTGAGCTGAATTATGAGCTTCTCGAACCTATCGACCATATGCGAACAGAACGCTTCAGCCGAGAGATTGTGGAACAAATTGATATCAACATCAAATATGAAGGCTATATCAAGCGCCAGTTAAAACAGGTAGAACAGTTTAAAAAGCTTGAAACCAGGAAAATACCGGCAGATATCGATTACGATGCTGTTCCGAGCCTGCGAATCGAAGCTGTGCAGAAATTAAAGCAGTTCCGACCGCTTTCCATCGGTCAGGCATCCCGTATTTCCGGTGTCTCACCTGCCGATATTTCTGTATTACTGGTATATCTAGGACATTAGACCACCAGATAACCAGACCTGTATTTTGATCTTTTTTGGGATATTACAGAATCCATTATTTCTGGTTTCTGTTTTTCCCTTTATATAGATGTGTACTTTTGAGGGCATCACCCAAAAAGTACACATCTATTTTCAAAGAAATGGTTTTATCGTGTACTTTATAGGGCAAAAAGTATGTTTTTCATCTTTTCGTATACCTTTTAGGTGCATGATTGTATTTTTTTAAAAACATTATCACTTTATCATGTACCTTTAAGGTGCTATCTTCTCAGAAATTGTGTACCTATTTGGTGCAAAACAGTGTAAATTACTGTTTATTTTCCGCAAAGATGTGTACTTTTAGGGGAAAAAGGAGCAATATGAGTAAAAAATTTGAGCAACAGCTTGCAGAATTAGGTATCACATTAACGCAGACCCAGTTTAATCAGTTTGATAAATATTACGAAATGCTGGTGGAATGGAACAAGGTTATGAATCTCACCGGTATCACCGAGTACGAAGAAGTAAACGAAAAACATTTTGTCGACAGCCTTGCATTAGTAAAGGCCCTGGATATCAGTAAAGTTCAAACCGTGATCGATATAGGAACAGGCGCCGGATTCCCCGGAATTCCTTTAAAAATCGCCTTTCCGCACCTGAAAATCACGTTGCTTGACTCTTTAAATAAGAGAATCCGTTTCCTTGACAGTGTGATTGAAGAGTTAAATCTTACGGATATCCATACAATCCACGGCAGAGCAGAAGATTTTGCCCGTCAGGCAGACTACAGGGAACAGTTTGACCTCTGTGTTTCACGTGCAGTGGCCAATTTATCTACATTATCCGAATACTGCCTCCCTTATGTAAAAGTTGGTGGATTCTTTGTTTCTTACAAATCCGGTGATATTGTCGATGAACTTTCCGCTGCAAAAACCGCAGTACATGTCCTTGGAGGTACACAAAATAAACCAGTTGTATTCCAGCTTCCAGGCAGTGATATTAGCCGTTCATTTGTAAAGATCAAAAAAATCAAGCCTACCGGGAAGAAGTTTCCTCGAAAAGCAGGACTTCCTTCCAAAGAACCTATCCACGGATAAACAGCTATACATACCTGTAGTCTGTATATGCCGCAATGGAAATTGAACTATTTTTTCTTTATCTTGAACTTCTGCTATTAGTTCTTTTTATAATAGTTCAATTTTAATTGTTATAGTTTATTCCATTTTGTATTTTTGATAGTTCAATTTTTTGTATGCATTGAAAATGTATTTTTATTTTTTTGTATGCAGTTCTGCCAGAAATTTGTTTTCCTATTTCATTTCAAAAAGCGGGTAAGTTCAATTTTTTACCCGCTTAAAATCTGATTTTTTATTTTCATTTAGCTTGATTATTTCTGCAAAAAGCCCAATAATCATTCTTCTGTTTTGTTTTTCAGAGAAAGACAATTTCCATAGAAATTCCCAGAGTTGCATGTCGGTTTTCATGGTGTTCATGAGCAGAATAAGTACCAGTTAAGTACCAGTTCTGTTTGCTATTAGATAATCGCAAAAGTTGATCAAGAGCCATATATAGCCAAATGCGGGATGTACACCGAAGTGTACATCCCGCATTTGGCTATAATGTGTACCTGAACGTACTTTATATTATTCAGCAGAGAAAAGGATATCTAGCTGTTCTGCGAATCCTTCCGGTTGTTCAATTTGTGGAAGATGTCTCGTATCCTTTATGCACATGTATTCTATAGCAGGTACATGCTTCTGATATTGTTTAGCAATCTCAATACTGTTTTCATCATATTGTCCAGAGATAATGCAGATACTATTTGTCGCCTTGCGAATACAATGATAAATATTTGTCTTTGTATATCCACCTTTGATGCTTGCAAACAAATATTTTGAATGTGCGTTTTCATTATGAGCAGATTCATGGTATATCTTCGTCATCTGATAATCTATCGTATCTTCGTCATACAGATACTTATCCACAAATTTTTCATCAATCGCTTCTCTTGAATGAATAATGTTGTACAGTAGCGTACCAATAATCGGTATTTCGATAAGGAACTTCAGCGTCTTGGTTCTCTTATTCGGACATTTTGCAAGTTCCGTAAGTGACAGTGGATTCACCATACAAATCTTTCCAATCACGTTTTCATCATTTCCGCATGCCATAACTGCAATAGCAGCCGATTCTCCCGTAGCCACAACATCTGCCTTTTCGCCAATGATATGTTTAATAAAATCCGTCAGCATTTGCACATAAAGAAAATTAGTATAAGTAATATTTGGTTTTTCAGATCGTCCACAGCCTAGCAGATCCACGGTATAAACAGTATACTTTTCTGCAAGAATTGCCGCTACTTTTTTCCATTCTACGCCAGAGCTTTCTGCATCCAAATCATGAAGTAGCAGTAGTGGTTTACCATTTCCCTGTTTTCTATAATAGATTTTTCCAAATCTCCAGTCATAATAGTTTCCCTCAGATGAGTTTAACAAACTGTCTTTTGTTGCCATTTCTATAAGTGTTTTATTTATCAGATGGATTGTAATCGTACCAAGTGTTGCTAAAATCGCGCAGCTTTTCAATTTATTTTTCATCGTCAATTGCTCCCTTCTCCGAATCATTTTTGTCCAGATTCAGCAAGATTATACTCGCAAATAATATCTGTTTTTGTATAATATTTTACCTTGCGGCTTATAGATAAGTATACCATAATCTCCTCACAGTTTAAAGATTTACATCATGTTATTGTTCCTTGGTTTTCGACAAAATGTTTCACGTGAAACATTTTATCTCCCCTTTTTCAGCTGCTCATAGCCAAATATATTTTCATTTATCTAAAATATTTTTCATACATTTTCATATTTCACTTTATGTAGAATGTTTCACGTGAAACATTCCCGCATTTATAAAAAATGCCGAAATAAATGTTTCACGTGAAACATTTAGTAGATTTAGATAAAGTTTAGTGTTACAATTATATCTAGATGTAAATAAAACTTCATATATATTTGCACACTATTAGAAAGGAGGTAATTGCAATGGGACGAATAATTGCCGTTGCCAACCAAAAGGGTGGCGTTGGAAAAACTACAACAGCGATCAATTTATCCTCGTGTTTAGCGGCGAAAGGGCAGAAAGTTCTCGCAATCGACATGGATCCACAGGGTAATATGTCCAGCGGTCTTGGTATAGATAAGGATAATGTTGACTATACTGTATATGATCTTTTAATTGGCGAAGCCACTATAGAGCAAGTGTTACACAAAGAAGCAATTGAAAATCTCGACGTAATTCCCGCAAACATTGATCTATCTGGCGCCGAAATAGAGTTACTCGAGACCGAGAACAAAGAATACATTTTAAGAGATGAGGTGCTTAAGATAAGAAGTAATTACGATTACGTCATTATCGACTGCCCACCTTCACTTAGTATGCTGACAATCAATTCAATGACTACAGCAGATACAGTATTGGTTCCAATTCAATGTGAATACTATGCACTAGAAGGATTGAGCCAGCTGATTAAAACAATCGAGCTTGTAAAAGAAAGATTAAATGAAAATCTTGAAATGGAAGGTGTTGTATTTACTATGTATGATGCCAGAACCAATCTTTCTCTTCAAGTTGTTGAAAATGTAAAAGATAATCTTGATCAGACAATTTACAAAACTATCATTCCACGTAATATACGACTTGCAGAGGCCCCAAGTCATGGCTTGCCAATCAACTTATATGATCCTCGTTCAACAGGAGCTGAAAGTTATATGTTATTAGCAGATGAAGTAATTCATAAAGGAGAAGAGTAAGCATGACAGCAAAACGAGGCGGACTTGGAAAAGGTCTGGATAGTTTAATCAAAGAAAACAAAACCGCAAAACATACTGCACCAGCTAAAAAAGAAGTAGTGAATGCCGGTCCAATCATGATGAAGATCAATGATGTGGAGCCAAACCGTGACCAGCCAAGAAAACATTTTGAGGAAGATGCTCTCTTGGAACTTGCTGATTCAATCAAACAGTTTGGAATCCTTCAGCCTCTGATTGTTCAGAAGCGGAACGATTACTACGAGATCATCGCCGGCGAGCGTCGCTGGCGTGCAGCAAAGCAGGCCGGTATCAAAGAGGTCCCTGTTATCATTAAAGAATACACGGATCAGGAAATCGTTGAGATTTCTCTTATTGAAAATATTCAGCGCGAAAATCTGAATCCAATCGAAGAAGCGCAGGCATACAAGCGTCTGCTAAATGAATTCAGTCTGAAGCAGGACGAGGTAGCTGAGCGCGTTTCAAAGAGCAGAACTGCTGTAACAAACTCCATGCGTCTTCTAAAACTGGACGAGAGAGTACAGCAGATGATCATTGATGACATGATTTCAACCGGGCATGCGCGTGCTCTTCTTGCAATCGAGGATAAAGAACAGCAGTACATTCTTGCCAATAAAGTATTTGATGAAAAGCTCAGTGTCAGGGATACCGAAAAACTTGTCAAAGAACTGAAAAAGCCAAAAAAAGAAAAAGAAAAGCCTGTTATCCAGAATGCGTTTGTATATGAAGATCTGGAGGAACGTATAAAATCAATCATCGGTTCCAAAGTCCATGTCAATCATAAAGCAAATGGAAAAGGCAAAATTGAAATTGAATATTATTCGGACAACGATCTGGAACGTATATTTGAATTGTTAATGTCAATACAGGAAGGAGAATAATATATGGAAAGTAAAATTCTAAAGTCACTTGGAATTGATCCGGCGTATATATTTCTTTTTCTTATCATGCTGATCATATTGATGTTTCTTCTTTATATTAATGTTAATATGAAATACAACCGTCTGAAATCAAGCTATAACGTATTCATGCGCGGACAGGACGGCAAAACACTCGAAGAAAGCTTCAGCGCAAGATTCGATGAACTCGACGAGCTTTCCAACATTGCCCACGAAAACAAAGCGGACATCCGCATATTGTATCGCGCGTTGCGAAGCAGCTACCAGAAAGTAGGTATTGTAAAATACGATGCTTTCGGTGAAATGGGGGGAAAACTCAGCTTCGCCCTCACAATGCTTGACAACGACAACAATGGATGGATCCTCAATTCCATGCACAGCAGAGATGGCTGTTACACCTATATAAAAGAAATTGTGCGTGGTGAAAGTTACATTGAACTCTCTGAAGAAGAGGCCGAGTCACTAGATCAGGCCGTTTACCAGGAAATGTATGATCCGGATGTACAAGATGCGATCAAACCACAGTACTTTGCCTGAATCCCTTGATAATCCTCAGGTGATAGAATAAGATGATGTAAGTGGAAAAATTTACTTTTGCCACTCACATCATAAGATATAAAAATAAAGGAATAAGACAGGAGAACAATTATGTTAGATATTAAATTTTTAAGACAAAACCCGGATGTTGTAAGAGAAAACATCAAGAAAAAATTCCAGGATGAAAAGCTTCCACTTGTAGATGAAGTAATCGAACTTGACAAGAGAAACCGTGAAATCAAAGGCGAAGTAGAAGCACTCCGTGCTGAGAAAAACAAAGTTTCCAAAGAAATTGGCGCATGCATGGCTCATGGCGAAAAAGAGAAAGCAGAAGAGCTTAAGAAAAAAGTTCAGGAAAACGCTGCCCGTATGGAAGAGCTTTCTGCTGAAGAAAAAGAAGTTGAAGCAAAAATCAAAAAAGATATGATGGTTATCCCAAATATCATCGATCCATCTGTACCGATCGGTAAGGACGACAGTCAGAATGTTGAAATTGAAAAATTTGGCGAACCGGTTGTTCCGGACTTTGAAATCCCATACCATACAGAAATTATGGAAAAATTCAAAGGAATCGATCTTGAAAGTGCAGGAAAGGTTGCCGGAAATGGTTTCTATTATCTGATGGGAGATATTGCACGTCTTCACTCAGCAGTTATCTCTTATGCACGTGACTTTATGATCGATCGTGGATTCACATACTGTATCCCACCTTTCATGATCAGAAGCAACGTTGTTACAGGCGTTATGAGCTTTGCCGAAATGGATTCTATGATGTACAAAATTGAAGGCGAAGACTTATATCTGATCGGAACAAGCGAGCATTCTATGATCGGTAAATTCATCGATACCATGCTTGATGAAGCTGAACTTCCAAAGACACTGACTTCTTATTCTCCATGCTTCCGTAAAGAAAAAGGAGCTCATGGAATCGAAGAACGTGGTGTATACAGAATCCATCAGTTTGAAAAACAGGAAATGATCGTTGTATGCAAACCAGAAGAAAGCAAAGAATGGTATGATAAATTATGGAAAAACACTGTTGATCTGTTCCGTTCTCTTGATATCCCGGTTCGTACACTGGAATGCTGTTCAGGTGACCTTGCTGACCTTAAAGTAAAATCTTGTGACGTAGAGGCATGGTCTCCAAGACAGAAGAAATACTTTGAAGTAGGAAGCTGTTCTAACCTTGGTGATGCACAGGCAAGACGTCTTGGCATCCGTGTAAAAGGAAGCGACGGAAACAAATACTTCGCACACACACTGAACAACACAGTGGTAGCTCCTCCGAGAATGCTGATCGCATTTCTCGAGAACAATCTTCAGGCAGACGGTTCTGTCCGCATTCCTGAAGTACTTCGTCCATACATGGGCGGTAAGTCTGAAATCAGATAGAAAACGAGGTAAATTTTGCATAAATATTTAAACGCTATCGGATTCCACGATATCGCATCTGAACGCGAATGGTATCAGATTCTTCTTGAATCCGAAAAGAATTTTTCCGGATATGACCGTATTGCCTTGGACGAACACACAGATCTCTGTGAGCTTCGCAGGGAATACGGCAACGGAATAGGCATTTCTTCCTACGGCTTTATCGATGAAAATGATGAAGCGTTCCGCAGAGAATGCTATTTCCCATATTTTTCAGGCAGTGGAGTCAGCTCTTATGCTGATATTGCAGTAGAACAGAAAACCTTCTCACCGACCTATGTTGGTGTCTGCGAGGATGTAAAGCTCGGCTGCAGTATCATTTTCCATATTCAAAACGGAATGGAATACATAAAAGAAGCCACTCTCGGCGGTCTGAACAAAAGTTCAATCTCTGTAACATTTTCCGGGCTTGCCTTAAGTGGGAAAATTTTGCTTCCGGTCACAAAGGATACAGGCGCTGCGGACAAGAGAGCGGAAGAGCTCCGCAACCGGATGATGCTCATGAGCGCAGCAAAGGAAGGGAATCCCGATGCCATTGAAAGCCTTACGCTTGACGACATCGACACCTATGCCGCAGTATCAAAAAGAATCCGTGGGGAAGATATTTACAGCATTGTCGATACACATTTTATGCCATCTGGTCTTGAATGTGACCAGTATGCGATCCTTGGTGAGATTCTGAATATCGATACCATTGAAAATCTTCTTACTGGGAAAGAACTTTATGTTCTTACAGTTGAAACCAATGAGCTTCAATTTGATGTATGCGTACCGGTTGAAAAGGTAATTGGCGAACCGGCAATTGGAAGACGGCTGAAGGCACAAATCTGGCTGCAAGGGCATATTAATTTTTAGGAAAAAATTTTGACTTATATAAAAAGCATGACCAAATTTCTTTTAATTGAAAATTAGTCGTGCTTTTTGTATATGCGCTTCAGAACATTCGACTTTACATAAAGAAGTCCTATAAAAGCTATTTCACATACAAAATCCCGCTTTGTTACCTCACCATAATTATCCCATAATTATTCTCTTAGAAAAGCATTTGACATTTTCATGTTCAAACGGTATGATATATGTGTATGTTCTATTAGTTAAATGAATATAACAAGTGTCTCCTAAGAGAAAGCCGAGGCATTCCCCAAATTGGGGAACGTTCTAATGTTACCAAAGCAAAAAAATCTGTAGATTGACAACTCGAAAAAGAGTTGATAATCTTATATATGGCCGAAGGGAAAAATCCCAGAAACCCAGTAAAATCAAGGGTTTTCGGCATGTGTCGTCATAGCTCAGCTGGATAGAGCACTCGCCTCCTAAGCGGTTGTTGGAACGAAGACTTTTTGCTAACTGAATATGATGTGTCTCAGTACCTCAGTAGGATAGAGGGTTCGCCTCCTAAGCGAAACGCCGCAGGTTCGATTCCTGTCTGGGACGTGTGGTAAAAATCGCCGGAAGCCTGATTTTTCAAGGGTTTCCGGCATTTTTCCTTTTCAGACGGCTACACCGTTTTCGACTGGCATTCCAGTTTTCGGTATAGCCGTCTTTCCGTTTTTCCGTTTCTATTGTTTGCTAACAAAAAACATCTACCTGTGTGTCTGGCACGACATTTGGGACGATTTGCTAACAACTTGCTAACAACCACTGCTAACGGGCAGCGGAGACAAGCGCTGCAAGTTGCTCAGGTGACAGGTTCTTAAGGATAGCCGCCAGAGCTTCGCCGACACCCTCTGTTGCTGATAATTTCCCATTTTTGGCAGTAGGGCTGTAGAAGTCGGCTTCCATGCGAGCCGCGTTCTCACGCCGGTTCTCGTCTTCAATTTCCGAGTAAACGTCTGTCACCATCTGGGCTTCGGCGTGACCAGTATCTCCTTGGACGGACTTAATATCGCCCTGTGTCAGTTTGAGTTTGTACTTCGTGGAGAGATGGCGGAGCGAATGGAAGTCCACACGTTCGTATCCTGTCGTGTCACAAAAGACTTGCAGGCGCTTTCGGATGATGCGGCTCTCCACCGGATTTCCGTTTTCAAGGGCAACCACAAGATTGTAGTCATGGTAATCCGCTCCAAGGAACTCCTTTAGTTCCTCCTGATTTTTCCTATGCTCCACGAGCATGTGCGCCACGGTTTTCGGAAGCCATACCACACGGGTGCTGGTTTCGGTCTTCGGGGTCTTGAGCACGAGCCTAGTGGTGCAGTGTGGTTTCTGAGCGGGAAACGTGACGAGCACGTCCCGCTCGTTGAGTCTCTGCAAGGCTTCAATGGAAACACGAGCAACCTCCTTGTTGACAATGATGCGAGCGTTGCCGTTTTCAATAGATTCCTCGTCTATGAAAATGCAGTCCCATGTGAGACCGGTTATCTCCCCCACCCTGAGCGAGCAGGAAAAGGCGAGGTTCATGGCGAGAGCCAGAATATCGTCCTCGACTCTTGGAAGTGCTTCGCGAAACGTGCTCACACTCCACACCTTCCGTTTCGTTTTCTTCATCGTCGGCAGGGTGGCAAGTTTTGCCGGATTCTGCATCATCGGGTCGAGATAGTTCCACTTCATTGCCTGATTGAGTGCAGAGCGGATAACGTCATGAATCTTCTTCACGCCGGAAGGCGCGACACATTCGCCGGTCTTTTTTCGATTGGCCGGTGGAACGCGCTCGATGGAGAGCAGGTCGTTGTAATACTCCGAAAGGCATTCCGTGGTGATTTCAGACAGCTTCTTGTCCCCGATATATGGGTCAATGTAGTTCCTTATTAGCCCGGTCTTTCCGCTGTATGTGCTCATAGACCATTTCGACGTTCCGTACACTTTCACATAGTGCTTTAGGAACTCGCTGAAAGTGATATCGTCCTTTTGCGGCGTTACCGCGCTTTTTGGGGTCAGGGTTCTTCTGCAAATCGGCTCCGAGCCGCTATCGTGCTCATCGGTTCTGCCTTCTTTCCCCATTTTTGCCTTTTCATCAGCTACTCTTTGAAAATACGTCTCCTCGTTAGGAACGATGACCTGCCCGTATCTCTCCTGATAGAACTCTACAAAGACCTTGCGACTCTTTGCTTCGCCAATCGTATCCACAGTGTCCCATTTTTGTTTCCGCTCTCCCTGTTCATTTACATACCAGTAGATAACGGAATATTTTGTTTTTCTCTGCTTGATTGCTGCCATATCGAATCTTCTCCTTGTCGGTTAATTTGGTTCCAACCAACTGTCGAAGGAGCTTTTGGATACCCGAATGGCTCTGCCGACGCGGACGTACTTGAACTGCCCGCTCTTCACGAGTGTATAGGCCACCTTGTCGCTGATGCCCAGCATTTCGGCGATTTCGCCTACCGTATAGGTTTTCTTCTCTTCGGTTCGATTGCGTTCCGATGCCATAATTTTCCTTTCCGGGAAAAGGGCACCAGACAACCGCTTGACATTTTTATTATATCATGGCTGGTCAAGTAGTTTTCTGGTATGCTGGTTTTCCCTATTTCTGGTTTTGCTTGTTACAAGTAGCGTCTTTTACGGCTGAAACCTCAACATCGCACGCAAGAGCTTCGCCTGCATAAACGATTTCATCGAGAGGTCGATGCCGTAATCCCAGAAGCCATCCGCGTCGGTGTAGAACCCGGTGCAGAGTCCGTCCATGAAGTCGTTGAAGTAATCGAGCACCGCCCCGGCAGCAAGGGCATCTCCGCCTGTTGCGGCAACGACGGTATCGTAGTCAATCTTTCCCTTTGCCATGCGGGTCACCCCCTTCCGTCAGAATGTCCGCAAGACGGGCGAGCGCACGGGCGCGACGGTTCTGTACCGTGGAGCGCGGGAACCCCATGTCCTCACCGATACGCCTATCCGACCATCCGGCAAAATAGGAGAGCAGGATTATTGCCTGCTCCTCTGGGCAGAGTTTTTCCAGCGCATCCGCGAGGTCTTTATCCGTCACGCCGATAGGTTTTCCGGCGGCATCGAATACGGTTTCCCGCTCCGGCACGTCCTGCCAGTCCGCAAGGCTTTCGAGTTCGCTCCTTCTGAGGTCGCAGAACAGCACCTCGCGGTTGCGTCTCCTTTTGCGCTCCCTTAAAACATCCGTCCGCGCGTTCACGAGGGTCTTCCGGCAATAGGTCAGGAACATGCCGACCACTTCGTTACGGTTCGTTTTCTCTTTCGTCATCTTTTTTTCCTCCTTTCGGTATAGGCACGATTTCCGTGCCCTTTCCTGCCAAGAGGAAAAAGAAAGCCCCGCAGCGTCGATACGCTACGGGGCGCGGGGACGGTGCCGGGAAGGAAATCGGCACCAGAATCAGGAAGAAGCGGCTGATGCTTAAAAACCGCTCCGCTACGATTCTATCCCCTCGATTCCCAACTTCCGCTTGAAATCTTTGCGGTTCTTCATTCCGATTTCCCGACGGCGCGAATTGCCGTCGTACTTCACCGGGAACCCGACCTCAACAATGCGGTCGAAGACACGTCCCCACGGGTCATCTGCCGTGGCGTTCAGGATTCTCTCGCGAAAGTCGAAGTTCGTCGTTATCACCATCGGTTTCCCCGCCTTGTAGCGTCCGTCGATAACGTCGTAGACGTGCTCCATGACGTACTCGGTGGAGCGCTGGGCACCGAGGTCTTCAAGGATGAGGAGGTCTGGGGCGAGGATTCTCTCAAGGTTCTCGGAACGCTTCTCGAAGGAGGATTCCATCAGGTTCACGACCTGCTTGATATCGGTTACGAGACAGGAGAACCCGCGCTCGATGACGGCGTTCGCGATGCAGGACGCATGGAAGCTCTTGCCCGTGCCGCGTTTCCCGTACAGGACAAGCCCCTCCGGGTCTTTCGGGTCGAAGGTCGCGGCAAATGCCTTGCATACGGTGCTCTGAGCCGCGTTCCTGCCGTCATCGGCATCGAAGGTGCAGAAGGCGTACCTGCCGGATGAGGGGAAGCACTGTTTCCTTAGCCGTTCCGTCCTACGCCTTTTCTCCGCACGCTCGGTTTCTTCGCGCTGCCTATCCGCTTCCTCCCTCTGGCAACGGCACATGGTCGGAACAAGGTGCGGCTCCTTGAAGATTCCGCCCGCCGGGAACATCCGCTCGCGTGGCTCTCCGCATTTCCCGCAGACGAGGATGCCGTCCGCGTCGCGATAGTCCTCGCCCGGCTTTTGTCCGTCCTGCTCCTTGGTTTTCGTTACGTTTTCGTTCATCTACCTCGTCCTTTCTGCGTTACCCTGTCTGGAAGCCTGTCTACGGGACTTTGTAGTCTTGTTCGGGCAGTTACTGCCACATGACATTTAACGTGTCATAGGCAGGCTCTCAGGTATTCTCAGGGGCATTTCTAGTACATGTTCTCGTCGATATATCCCTGAGCCGTCTCCCGGTCACAGCCCCATTTCGCCATGACCTCCTCGACGGAGGGGATTTTCCCGACCGCATTGGCCTTCGGTTCCGTGCGTGCGGGAGGGGTTGCGGCCTTCGGGTGTTCGTTCCTGTCCCAGACTGCGGCGAGCTTCTTCCAGTCATCGACGGGCTTGCCGGAGTTCGTGCGCCAGCCGCGCCCCTCGTTCATGTCGAAGAAGCGGTCGGGGTCAACCGCGAATCCCATTTCTGCGAAGTGAGAGCGGACTTCCTCCCTTGTCGGGATTCCAGAATCTGTCGCTCCCTCCCCATCAGCCACAGCTGTAGATGTAGATGTATTCTTATATCTATCATCTATATTCTTAGGGTGTGACGCAATTTTTACAGCTTCATTTTCACCCTGTGCAGATTGTCTACCCGCGCTTTTACCGTCTGCGTCAGTGTAAAAACCGGTGTCAAAATCACTGTCAACTTTTACGTCAAAATTGACGTCAACTTTGCTGTCAAAGCTGTCAACTTTTACACCGTCAATTTTTACAGTGTCAACTTTCGTGCCGTCATCTTTTACGATTTTTCCGCCTTTTGGGGCTGGAAGTGCTGGCGCATATTCCTTGCGGTACTTGATAACGGAGGGGCGGCTCACTCCGGTCTTCTCGGCAACCTCTGTATTCGTGGCTTCCGGATGCTCGGTAAGGTATGCGAGCACTTTATCCTTCTTCACCTGACGGGTTCCCTTTCCGTTCTTACGGGCGCGCTCCGAAGCCTTGCGCACGCGGTTTCCCTCGCGCATTGCGTCGATTGCCGGGACGTTCTGGTTGAACTCCCAGTCCGCGATGGCGTAGATGCCATCCTCGCAGATGACAAGGCCGAGCTGTACGAGCGGCTGCACGCATTGCCGAAAGGCGGGAACGGTCTTCTTAGTGACCGCAGCAAGCATCTCGTCGGTGTAGGGAACGCTTTCGTGGAGAAGGAGCTTCCCGGCGCAGCCGCATTTCACCGCAAGCGATTGTAGACGGGCGAAGACGGTGTAGATGGAGTCCGCATTGTCCATCGCGTCGATGAGTAGGGCTTCCTGCGTGTCGAAGAACTCACTGTAGTCCCTGCGCCACGCTCCTCGGAGCTTCATTGGTACACCTCCGGGGTCTTCTTATCGCGTTCGGCTTCGGAGTAGGCGAGGTGGTCGAAGGGCGGGAACCTCGCGACAACCGCGAGGGCATGAGTGTACTTGGCGTGATTCGCCCGGTAGCCGAAGGAGGAGAGCATATCCATGACTTCGGTATCCGTGAACGTGCCGTCATCGGTCACGATGGTGAACGTGCCGTCATCGTTTTTCGTGACTGTGCGCGTGTGGATTTTAGCCAGGGCGAGGACGAGTACGGTTGCGGAATCCCCATTCGGCTCATGGTCGATGAGCGTCATCTCAGGTGTCTCGTAGAAGTTCAAGGGGATGTAGTAGTAGTAGCTGCTGAAATCCATGGTGCTCCTTTCTGCTTGCAATCTGTGATTATGTTTTACTATATCTGTCCTGTTTTGTGGACTTTTCCAGTCAGATTTCATGCTTCTTTCACAATTAGACACGCGTTTTGAGATGGTTCTGCCAGATTCGCGTCCCGTGCGGCGGTGCGCTGTGTTACAGTAGCGAAAGTCCTTTCTGCCTGTTGCTTTTATCTCGGAGTGCGGGCAGGAGAAAAGGGAGCCTGTGATTTCGGTCACACGGCTCCCTTTTCTGTTACCAGTCGGAGTTTTCGCTATCCGGTTCCGCTGCCTGTAACCCACCATCAGCGACAGGCTCCGTTTTTACCGTTTTCTTTTTGCGTGCATCGAGACGCGCCTTGGCATCCTCCGGGGTACTTCCGTGGGCGGTGAGCATGTCGCTCACCTCGTCTGCATGGCTCGCAAGGAATCGGTCGAGTGCGTCGAGGTCGAGTTCCTGCCAAGCGCAACCGACGGCGGAGAGCACACTTTCACCAGCGGAATGGGTGACCAGAGAGCGCCACTTCCGGTTCCGCTCGCGAATCTTCTTTTCAAGTTCCTTTTTCTTCGCTTCGAGTTTGGCGAGTTCCGCCTTCTGTTTCTCGATACGCTCCTCGAAATCTTGAATGGTAGCCATGGTTCTTCCTTCCTACTCGACGGCAACCCTGACCAGATTGTGCCATAACGCGCGGAGGATGGTAAGATTCCGGCAGGGCGCGGTGCCGGAACAGGGGCGAAGGCACCGTGCCCCGGTTTTGCGAAGAAAAAGGAAGGAATTGGGCAGATGTATTCCAAGGATACAGGGAAAGACCAGATGCTGATGACGATGGAACGTGCGCTTACAAGCGGGCAGAAGGCAGGCTTCTTCTTCCTCGGCTTCCTCGGCGGCATCGTCGGGATTCTCGCCGCATCCCTGATGAACATCAACGCGCCGTACCGACCGGAGGGAACGAAGATGGCGGCACTCGGATTTGCGACGGCCTGCGTTCTAGGCACCCTTATCGCACTTGTTGGCTGCGTAGGCTCCATCGCGCTCCTTGGTGCCAGATAGAGGTGGCAAGATATTGAAGGACTTCCTCAATCAGCGTCCGGCATTCTTCCAGCTGCGCCAATCCGTTCGTGTGAGATGAGAAGGGGCATCCTGCGCGGGTGCCCTTTTTTCTCTGCATTGTTATGATGGTTTTATGGCTTGCTGTGTTTGTGGTTTGATGGTCTGCTATATTTATTGTTAGTTAGCCAGAAGGGAGCAGAGGGTGGAAAATATGCCTGACAATGTGAAAGACAATCCCGTCGAAAAAAAGGGAAGCCCTGCTCGCCGACCGTCTCAGGCTGCATAAGGGTTACAGGCAGCGGTTCGTGAAGGGAAGGAACAGACATGGACGGATACACGCTTTCCATCAGTCGTTGCAGTGGTGGTGACGGGGTGGAGGAGAGCTTCAAAGCGAAGATAAAGCGTCGAGAAGCTGCGCTTGATGCCTTTGCCGTCGCAGAAGCGTACTGCAAGGGAATTGGGATGGTCTCAAGATGCGAGCGGGAGGGATTTGACGGCTTCATCATCGAACTGTGCTCCGATGCGGAGGATGAGACCATCCGTCTCGTCAGGCTTGTGGCCGACAGCGAGGAGGGCATCATGGATGATGTATTCCGTCTGGAATACGGCAGTTGCGAGTACAAGATTTAGGCACGCTACCTGCGTGTTCATTCATGCTTTTATATGCAGGATATATGGAGTGTACGGTTCACCTGCTTGCTGGTATGCCGGTCTGCTATATTTATAGATGGCAAGGGGGACGGCAGCGGAGCCGCCCCATGGCAGGAAGGACTTTAGGATGAAGCGTGCGGAGCTTGACAGGCGGATTGCAAACGGGGAGACGTTGGAGGATATCGTTCCTGTGCTCATGGATGATGGTGCCGATATCACGTCCTACGATGACTTGAAGCGTTTCGCCATCGAAAAGATTGAAAGCGACGAGCTGTATCTTGCCGAGCACGTCCTCAAGGCGTGCCTAGATGTTGCCGATTACTACGGTTACGATTATTCGATGGGCACATTGGAAAACCCCACTGCTATTGATGGCGTGGAAGACTTGATTGATTACGTGGAGGATTGAGACGGCGGCAGCACGGGGCATCCGGGAGGGTGCCCTTTTTCTTTGGCTTTTTTGGAACTGCCCTGCGGGCGGCGTGAAGGCGCGGGGTCGTTGCGGGAACGGGGACTCGGGGGCGGCTTTCCCACCCTTCCAACAGCCTGCGGGTCGGGCTAGGAACCCTCCGGCCATTGAAAGCGCGGAAAAGCCTTCTACTTGGCGGAAACGGGGGACAGACCTGCCGGGGTTTCCAACATTCCGACAGGCTCCGGGTCAGTCTAGGAACCCTCCGCCCATCGGAATGTTGAAAACCCCTTCTTCTCGGGAAACCATAGGCCGCAGGCGCGGCAAAGCGGGGCACGCCGCAGCGGCTCGGTAGAGGGCGGGGAAAGGAGGGTCGGTGGCTCCGCGACGGGAGGTTGGCTTTTCTTGGCACCCCACGGTTTCGCGAGGTCTCTCCGTGGCGCGGTCGCTTACGCTCCCTCAGATTAGGGGCTGCTCGCCCCTAATGACCCGAGTTCCATGGAGAAGGCATGGAGTCTCGCATTGTGGTGTGTGCTGGTATGCTATAATACTGGTTATCGGGTAGGCAAGTTAAAGGGCTTGCCGAGTAGACGGAAAGGAATCATGAGTATGGCGAGATACCACTACACGCGAGAGAACGAAAACGGCGTGGTACTCTATCTGGAATCGGAACCGGCGGAAGATGCGATGGACGAGTTCGACGATGAGATTGCCGTTGGGTTCAGCGGAAACGGGTATCTGAGGTTTTGGACGAGGTGCCGCAGGGCGGCGGAAGCGCTGCCGAATGGTCTCAAGTATGCGGCGGGCGGCAGATGCGTAATCACAGATACGTTCACGGGCGAGGAAAAGATTTGGAGGGTAGGGCTTTAACCATAGGCATTTAGGGCATCCGAAAGGGTGCCTTTTTGCTATGTATAATATGCAGGATGTGTGGAGTTTCCCGCTCATATCGTGTTTTCCTGCTTGCTGGTATGCCAGTCTGCTATATTTATAGACAGCAAGAGGGGCGGCAAGCAGAGCTTCCCAAAGGCAGAAGGGACTTCAAGATGGCTACTTTGGATGTTACGGAGAAGGTCAACGTCCTCGTGGACGCGATTGGCTGGGAGAGTTTTTGCGAAGAGCTGATGGAACGGATGGACGAGGACGTTCTCGATGCCGTCTGCGACCGTATCGCACCGCGTTACGGCGTGGAGCTTGCGGGGAGTCGCTATGCAGCCTAAAGACACGGAGGAGCGTCGCAGGGCAATCGACCGAGTGAACCGGGCATATGCCGATGAGGACTACGATAGGTACGAAAGGCTCATCGAGCGCTATTGTCATAGGTTCGGGTTTGACGGCGATTACGGTCTTTTTGAGGATGCCTGCACGGATGCCCGTTTGTTCGGTCACGGAATCGGCTAGAGGAGGAAACATGACGCTCGAGGAACTGTTCGAGGAGACTTGCATTCAGGGTGAAATCGCGATTCAAAGCTATGATTCGACGGGTACTACGATTGAGCACTATCTAGGTGATGCGGAGGAGTTCTACCCTGACGAACACCCGCAAATCCTTGAAAGGGAGGTCGGCTATATCTTCCCGCTCATGGAGGTAGAACCGACCATCTGTATCGAGCTGAAAGATGAGGGATGAGCGGAATGAAGGTCAAGGAGTTGATGGATAGCCTGAAAGGGGATTGTTACCGCTTTCGCGTCCATTATCCAGAGGAATGGGAGTTTGGACTCATAACGGGAGCGACTTTCTTTGGCAAACGTGGGCTGGTCTTGCAGCATGGGGAGGATGACGTGAGTTCTTTCACACTGAACCCGTCTTGGCTTTCCTGCGAGGACGAGACGCAGCGTTGCATCATGGTCGAGATTTATTTGGAGCCGTAAGGATGGGCGCGGGGAGTAAGCCCCTGCGCCCGTGGCAGGTCTGCGCAGGGGATGTTATCGGTAGTGGCAAGCGGGTCGAGTACGTGTTCGAGCGGTACGGGGAACTGTACATAAACGCAAGCGACGAGGAGCTTGTGCGGCAGGGGAAGCGAACCTATGGAGAGGAGCTTACAAGGCTCTACGACCTCGACCTTTCCGGGTGGAGGGTCATCGGCCATTACGGGTGCGGACGCGGCTACGAGGGACGAAGCTGGTATGACATGGGGAAGCCGTTCGGACGGCGCTAGAGAAGGGATGAATATGGGCAAGGAGAAAATCGAGGAGAAGGACGTGCGGCTTCTGAGGTATGCCGTCGAGCAGGCGTTTGACGGGGCGATGAGGGACGGGGCATTGACACTGTTGAACCGTCTGGTCGATTCGGCTTCGGAAGCGGCAAATCTTGACAGAATATGCAGGATGTATGGAGCCTGCCGTTAGCCTGCTTGCTGGTATGCCGGTCTGCTATATTTATAGACAGTAAAAGGGACGGTACCGAGCCGTTCAATGGCAGAAGGGAGCCAAGATGGACAGGAAGATTCGATATTTCGTCAACGGGTGGAGCTTTCGGCTCAGTTTTGCAACGCGCCCGGGTTATGACGGAGACCACGAGGATATCAGCGATGGAGATTCGTATGAGCTTGGCGAATACGAGAACTCCGAGGAAGCGCTCGCGGCGGCGGAAGCATTCATATCGACGCATGGGAACGAGGTCAATGACGAGGAAGATGGCATCGGCTCCGTCATCTACTGGACTGTAGAGGTCGAGCGTCGCGTGGAGTACAAAGAGAATGAATGGCTCCCGTGCGATGAGTCCGGGAGGATTGATGATGGTTACGGCAATGAGCCGAATGCGACCGTCGCATATCTCAGCTCACTGGAAGGAAGCCGCGAGGAGCGGGCGTTCGAGCTTGCGAAGAACGAGTATCTGGCATGGCTGGAACACAAGGCAGACCGTTATACGACGGTCTACGGCTACATGGATTAGGTGATAGATATGAACAGCATTTGCTTTGACACCGAGACCACCGGTCTTCATCCGAACGGTAGCGACCCGGATGAGATTCTGACCATCTCCATCATCGGGAGGGACGGCTCCGTCCTGTTGGATGAGAGGTTCCGACCGACCGTGAAGACCGAATGGCCGCACGCGAGCGCCGTCAACGGCATCTACCCGGAGGACGTGGCAGACCTGCCGACTATCGAGACAGCCATACCGCGACTGAGGGAAATCTTTGCAGGGGCAGATGAGGTTATCGGCTACAACGTCGGATTCGACCTCGGGTTCCTATCCGCCGTCGGGGTGCGCCCGAGGGAGGACGCACGCATCACGGACACCATGAAAGAGTTCACGTGGTTCATGGGAAGGCGCTACAAGCTGGTGGATGCCGCCGACCACATCGGATACGAGTGGACGGGCAGGGCGCACGGGTCGCTTGCCGACGCGCTCGCGACGCTTGCCGTGCAGCGATGGCTCGAACAATGGCTCGTAGCAGAGTAGATACGTGCTTAGGCGTGTGAAGAGTTGCTTTTCACACGCCCTTATCTTTGCAGCGCAAGTGTGTGCAATCTATGTGGTTATCTTGCTCTCTGGGTTGCTGGTATTCTGGTCTGCTATATTTATAGACAGCAAGGGACGAAAGTTTTCCCGGCAGGAGGATTCCAGAATCCTCCGCAAATACCATCGAGAGATTGGAAAGACAATGGCTATCAACCGAGTGACCATCATGGGCAACCTCACGCGCGATGCGGAGCTTCGCAAAAAGGGGGATGCCACGAGTGTCCTCACCTTCGGACTCGCCATCAACGAGAAGAAGAAGGACGGCGAGACCGGCGAATATGTCGATGCGCCGGTGTTTGTCGATTGCGCCCTGTTCGGTGCGCGAGCCGAAGCACTTGCTCCCTATCTCACCAAGGGGAAGAAGGTTTCGGTGGATGGACGGCTCCGCTACCACTCTTGGATGAAGAACGAGGAGAAGCGCCATGCCCTTTCCGTCCTCGTGACCGATATCGAGTTTGCGGACTCGAAGGGTGCCGGGAAGGATACGGTTCCTGCCCAGGGGCAGTCTACGGAACCGGAAACGTATGATGCGGATATTCCGTTCTAGGGAGGACGGAATGCACTTTCGTGGCGATTCAGTGCGGGAAATCCCCTTCATGCTCTTCCTCGGCCTGCTATTCGCGGTGACCGTCGGATGGTGGGCGTTTCTCACACTTACGGTTTCGGTCGTTTTCGGAAACGTGGCTGCTGCGGTATTCGCCGTGTGCTCGTTGTTTTCCGTCACCGTCGGTTACGGGCTTGTGCGCGCATCCGATTCTCGTGAGTAGCGTTTTTCAAACAGGACAGAAAGGACTTCTAACATGTACACGATTCTGATGCTCAACCAGAAGGGCGGAGTCGGCAAGACCACCATCGCGGACGAGCTTTCCTTTGCGCTTGAGCGTCGCGGCAAGACCGTGGCGTTCGTCACTACCGACCCGCAGGGCGGTTCCGTCCATGAGGTCTGCGATGACCCTGATTTCGCGGAGGAGTGCGATTTTCAGGTTGTCGATACGGCGGGCGTGCTCGTGGGCGGTGTGAACGATTGGTGCCGCGCGGCGAATCTCATCCTCGTACCCATGCTTCCGAGCACGCGCGACATGGAGCCGACGCTGAGAACGCTCGATATCGTGCGTGAGTCCGGCACTGGCGCAAAAGCGTATGTCATCGTCAACAACTTTTATGCCTACGGCACACTCGACCGTCAGCTCGTGGAGTACCTTGAGGGCGAGGAGGTTCCCATCATCGCGAAGATTCCCCGCGCCGTTGCCCTCTCACGTGCCGCAGCAGCCGGTGTGTCCGTGGCGGAGTACGACCCGAAGAGCCATGTGGTCGCCCCGATTGAGCTGCTTGCAGATTCGGTTCTGAACGAAGAGGAGAAGAACAATGGCTAACAAGACCACAGCGAACGCGTTCATGGCGAGCGCGCAGAAGTCCAAGCGCGAGATGGCGGATATCCAGAAGGAAGGTTCCGGCAAGCATGAGACGGACGAGGTGGAACTCAAGAAAATCAGTCTCCTCATCCCGGCTTGGCTCCACAAAGAAGCGCAACTCCACCGCGTCGAGACGGGGGAGAGCATGACCAAGCTCATCGTCCGACTGCTTGCCGAGGAGCTTGGTTAAGGGGATGGTGATGAAGGGATGGGCTTGATGGTAACGGAATCGGAAAAATCGAAGCACGACATGCTGCGTGCGATGCGGAAACACATACGCGAGAACGGCATCACAGACTTCACCGATTTTCAGGACTGGTGCGATGAGAACAACGACTGCTGGTCTCAGGCACTCGATAGCGGACTTTCGTCGGTTATCGAGAAATACATCGACGGGCGTTTTTATTAGAGAGGAAGTGGAGCCGGTAGATGGATTCACTTCGGAAAAAGGGATTGGAACATGAACCTAATCACCATGGTTCCCGCCACCGCGAGGTTTATCGCGCAGATGCGGGGGATGCGAAGGCACATCGTCGAGAACAATGTCACCGAGTTTGCGGTATTTCAGAATTGGTGCGATGAGAACAACGAGAGGTGGGCGGAAGCTCTTGACAGCGGATGCGCCATTGCTATCGAGAAGTTCATCGCCGACTGGAACGGTCGGGCGGATGCGAACCGTTGGAAACATGCGGCGCAGCCTGACGATAACATCTGGGACAACGAGTTGAAGTAGGAAGTAACGATGACCGAGAAAGAGAACCATCTGCCGAACCTTAGCAGCGAGGAGCGTGCCCATGCGCTAGAGCTTGCCATACAGGCTCGCAGGCGCTATGCAGCACTCAAAGCTCGCGTGAAGTCCGGCGAGCTTACGTTCACGGATGCGATGGACGAGGAGGATGCGAAGCGCATTTTGGTCACATCGCTTCTGCAAAGTGTTCCGGGTATCGGTGCGAGCAAGGCGGTAGTCATCATGCGACTGTACCGGATACCGAAAGGCAGGCGTGTCGGCGGACTCGGCATCCGGCAACGTGAAGCGCTGGTTGCTCTGGAAAGAAATGGATGGAAGCTGTAGCGGTCTGCAATTCAAATTGAGGATGGCGAGCACGAATCAACAGCAACGTAGAAAACGGGCACCTTTTATGGTGTCCGTTCGCTTATCAAGACGCGATTGGAAGGAATCTTTGTCAAGTCTTCAAAGAAATTGATTTCGTCTTCGCAGATGATGGGAACCCGAGATGGCGGCACCTCGGGTTCTTGGTTTCCGGGCAAGCCGGAAACCCCGCAGAAAAGGCATGGGAAAGGGTGCGGCGGCACCCCCTTTTCCATGCCTTTTCTGCTCTCGCACTGATAGAATATCAGTGCTCACCGGCCAAGGCCGCTCTTCGAGTTGCAAGATTTGGGAAGTGTACGTACAAAGTCCACTATTGTGGATTTCTCCGACCCTTCCATCTTGCTCCCGAGCGGCTTTCGGAGCCTTGACGGGAGAACGCTTGCGCTTTTTGAAACACGGTAATTTAGGATTACCGAGTTCCAGTAGTCAGCAGAGCGACTATCGGTTTTCGTGTTACTAGCAAATGGCGGCGGCACCATTTTCAGTAACCGTTTTTAGAAAAACGAGAGGAGACGAAAACGACATGCAGAAAAAGGAAGCACGCGTTGAGGTACGCATGACCGACCGCGAGAAGAAGACCCTTAAACGGAAAGCGGCAAAATACGAAATGACGGTTTCCGAATATGCCCGCACGTTACTTATCCATTCCGATGACGTGACAATCAAGGTCATCGACACCGAGCCTTTGAAAAAGGCGGCACACGAACTCGCGAAGCAGGGAACGAACTTAAACCAGTTCATGAAGTTCCTGAACACCTACGGCGTGAAAGTGTTCGACCCGGAGGAAGCGAAACGAGTTTTGGAGAAAGAGGTCTCGTCATTTTCCGAAATCATGGAAGCGCTTGCGGCGCTCCGAAGAGAAGCAGACCGGAACAACATTCATTTGCAAATCGAGGATTTCGACAACCCTGAGAGCGAGTGATTGGAGTCACGAGAATGAGCGAACCTAAACACAGTAACGTACTCTTGGGAAAGAGCATTAGAAGAATACGGATGCGTCGGAACATGACGCAACGAGAACTGGCGAATGCCGCAGGTCTAGGGGAATCGGCTCTTAGAAGCTATGAACTCGGTGAGCGTAGTCCGAAGCAGAATACGCTCGAACGGATAGCGAAAGCACTCGATGTAGCACCCGCATGTTTCGACACTTACGGCATTGAGCACTATGACGAACTCATGCACGCACTTTTCCTTTCAGAGGAAGCGTTCAGCATTAAGCCATGCGCGGATGGAAGCATCCGGTTTACCGACGAAACAATCCAGTCGTGCGTTTGCACTTGGTGGTCTTGGAAGGAGCTTTTGAAGGAAGGAAAAATCACAAGAGAGGAATACGAGAACCGAAAAGACAGTTTCCTTAGATAGGCGGGCGAACAGAATGAGGAGAAAGAGAGAGATAATCTGCTTTGAGACGGGGGAACGGTTTGCGAGTATCACGGATGCTGCGAGTGCTATTGGTGCCGCAAGGCCGTTGGTTAGCAGTGCGATGAAACGCCACGGGGCATGTCGAGGATTTCACTTCTATTACGCTGACGAAGCGGAACCGGACGATTCGGTTTTCAACAGAAAGGTTTATAAGAACTCAAGACCAATCATCTGCCTTGAGACGAACGAACGTTTTGAAAGTCAAGCAAGGGCAGCAAAAGCGGTTGGCGTACCGCGAGAGGCTATTTATGCGGCATTGAGAGGGCATATAGCAACCAAGGGCTTACACTTTTACTATGCCGATGAACCGAAGCCGGATGAGGAGTTCTTTCGGAATAGAAGCTGGACAAAAGTTCGTTGCAAGGAGACCGGTGTCGTTTACGAGTCGATAGCTCAGGCGGCACGGGAAACGGGAGTTTCGGAAAAAAATATCCAAGCGGCAGCAAAAAGGCATGGAACGGCAAAAGGCCTTCATTTTTACTATGCCGACGAACCAGAGCCGGATGATTTACTTCCCAGTAAAAGAGGAATAAGGGTTCGCTGCGTGGAAACCGGTGTCGTTTACAAAACGATTACCCAAGCGGCAAAAGAAACCGGAGCGTCGCAGGCAGGTATCTGCGGTGCCGCGTCCGGTATGGCAGGTGGCTATCGCTGGGAGTACGTCGATGACTGATTCTGGATGGCTCCATTACCGCGACCTGAAATCACGGTGCCCTGCTTGCAAGCGCCCGGCGCATATTGCGAAGAGGGATGGAACCTTCTATTTCGTCGATGACGAATACAACCCGTTTGTCATGCACGCTCCGGTGAAAACGACGGAAGCGGTATTCCGATTTTTCACGAACGGTTACCGTCGCGAACATGGGACGGAGCCGAAGGTCACAGGAAATCGGAAACTGTTGGAAAGCGATATTCTTTCCGGCATGGGTGCAGTGTCCGCGAAAATAGATTCATGAAAGCAGGGGGAGCAATGGCAATGGCCGATTGTGAAAGCGAGAAGACGATTCACTATGAGGAGGACGGTTGGAGCGTAACGCTCACGAGATACGTGAGCATGGAACTCGGTGAGACCGTTGCATCTTGGGTTGAGTTTCCAAACGGGTGGTATCTTCATTCGGACGATGCCGATGCCGAGTTCACGCAAGATGGGGCGAAGACGTATCTGCAACGCTTGAAATCCGTCTGGATGGAATCGCCGTTTTGGGATGGCGTGAGAAGAGCAATGGAAGAAAAACCGCAATGACAAGACCTGTCATCTGCGTTGAGACCGGGGGTGCTACTGGGATATCGAAGATGCGGCGCGGGCATACCGATGTAAGTCCGGGTATATCTGAAACGGTATGGCACATGAGTATCCGGTGCGCGGGTTTCATTCCAAAAGGGAAAGAGAGGAGGAATTGCATTGACCATCATCAAGCAGACCGGTGTGCAGAGTTCCGGTCACATGAAGAACCTGCGCGGTTATATCAACGATGACCGAAAGGTGATTCTACGCGACAGTCTGAACATGGACGGCTGTACGAACCCGAAGCGCTGGGCGCATCACATGTGGATGACCAGAGAAGCCTACGGGCACAACAAAGCGGCAAGGAGAGTCCGGGATAAGAAGACTGGGGAGCTTAAGGAAGCGAAGAACACGATTCTGTTTCACCAGATTCTCGGGTTCAATCCCGACGAGTGTGATTTAAACGGTGGGCGGCTCTCACCGGAAGCGTGCATGAGGTATGCCAAGGAGTACGTGGGAAAGCATTACCCGAACCAGCAGATAGTGATGGCGCTTCACAACGAATACTGCAAGGCGGACAAGACCCATCGCTATGCCGTCCATATCGTCATCAACCGTACCGACCTTTCCACGGGCAAGCGGCTTGATGAGGGGCGCGGGAAAAGCGCCAAGGTGAAACGCGCGAACCGCATCCGCGACCTCGACCACGAGTGGGGGTTGAAGCAGGTCGTGGAGGGCGAGCGCAATTCCTCCGTCCATAAGAAGCAACCGTCCCGTATCGAGAAGGAACTTGCGGCACGCGGCATCGACTCCTATAAGACGAACTTGCGAGAGCTGTGCCGTATCGCTGCCGGGGAAGCGGAGAGCATCTATGATTACCGCGAGCTTTTGGAATCATGGGGCGTTGACACGGAGTTCAAGAGGGGGCGCATGTACGTTACCGACACGGACAACAACCGCTATGCCTTCTCCGTGGCGAAGCTCGATGCAGACCTCGGAACGAAGGGGTTGGAAGCTGCATTCACGGCGAATGTGGCGAAATCCATCCATGCGGAAGGAAGCGCAGCCGTTGCGGAGAAGAGGAATATCGAGCAGCAAAAGGCGATGGTAACGGAAACGAAGGAGAGGTACCTTGCACAAATCCGAAGCGTCTACCAGAAGTATCGCAAGGAGATACGCGGCATGGAGGGCATGGAAATCGCGGATATCCCCAAGCTGAAACTCCCGCGCCCAGATTCGGATATCGCGGACGATTCGGAGGTCAAGCGTTTGATTCTCGCCTGCTGGCGCGGAGCCGACGAACTCAGGGCGGAAGTATCCTCGACGGTCATGCCGAAAGGGAAGAAGAACGGCGGAAACGCCGGAAGCGGTGGTTCCCAGCGGGCGCAACAGACACCTGCGCAGGAACGCCCGGAACCGAACAAGGAGAACGGCGAGCGTTAATTAAAAAGCGGCGCGGGCGGGATGTTCCGCTTGCGCCGCTATATGGGTTGCGAGAATCGGCATAAAAGCGCCCGCCGTTCCCCTAATGTCGCACATCAGGGAGCAGCGGGCTAAAGCAAGAAAGTTTCTCCACGGAGGAAGAAAACGCGTTCAGTTTACCTCACTATGCGTTCGCGTCAAGCTGACGCTTGAGATTTGACACCTTCAACCACTGGAGAAGGAAGGCAATGGGCGCGAATGCAGCCGGGATGGAAAGAAGAAGTGTCGCTATGAGGAGCAGTCCGAGAGCGTTACCCCACACGAACAGCTTTGAGCGCTTGATTGCACGCCATGCAGCGATGTAGCCAGCCGGTACCGTGCCGACGTAAAACCCGGTAAAGGCTGTTGCAGCCAGCAGGACGGGAACGAGTGCAATGATTCCAATTGCACCTGTCTGAGTTATCAGGGCAGGGGAATTAACGAGAAGCAAAAGGAAAACAACTATCGCCGTTATCGTCCCGACGATATAGAGGAACTTCTTCATCAAATCGAAGACTCGTTTTTCCTCATCATATTCGGCGCGAATTGCCATGGTGTTGTCTTGGTATATCGGGTGTTGGTAAGTTCGCATGTTATGACCTTCTTTCTAATGTCAATTCTAATAAGTCTGTTAGTTTGCATGACGGACGAATTACCGACCGTTCCATGTAAACAGATATAGGTTTACGAGTCTATCTTACTATATTGCTGGGTTGCTTTCAAGCTGGTTTGTTGTCCTATTTGTGCGGGATATATGGAGTATCGTCTTGAAGATTTATCTGGTTTGGTGGTATGATATATTACCAGTAATCAAGCTAGCCGTAAGAAAGGAGATACCATGGCGGGTAAGCCACAGGCAGAGAAAGCCGTTGAGCGTTTCCCGGAACTCGGGTGTTTCGCGGTTGCGGTGCGCCGCATCGTGTACGAGAAGGGGATGACGCTCGACAACGCCATCAAGAAAAGCGGAATCAGCAAATCCGCTTGGTTTGCCGGAATGGCCGGAAGCGGGGGAAAGCCGACGCGTCTGCCGAGTCTTGCGTCCTTTTTCGCTATCGCGGACGGTCTCGGAATCACGCCCGAGGAGCTAATTGCCGCGATGCGGAAGGAAGCCGAAGTGCGTGAGAAGAGCAATGGAGAGAGGGCTGAGAACGATGAGTAGGATTTTCATCACCATTGGGAGCGCTCACTCGAAAGCCGCAAATGTAAACCCCGTGGACGGCATCTGGTGTTCCGACTGCGGATGGGCTGGGCGCGTCGAGGAGGATATGACGGATTCTGAGGAGAGCGAGGAGCCGCTGTTCGAGGAGTTTTCCGAATATGTCCCGAAGTTCTGCCCGAACTGCGGGGTGAACCTGCGTGAACCCTAGAGGTGTCCAGACAAAGGGACACCTGATGCGATAGGCTGTCCTTATCCGATAGAAAAGACCGGCAAGGTCGAGGAGAGAGATGGAAAAGGAACGTTTTCTTGTCGAGGTGACGGTGAAGGGCGAGAAGGATTGGAAGGCGATACACATGTGTGGGAGCATGGCGGATGCCGTGCCGGTCGCGGATGCGGTACACAACCTCTCCTATCTGCTCGACACGCCCATCGCTATCCGCGTGCGCGAGAAGAGGGGCAAGGGTTTGGAGGACTGACGGATGGAAAGGAGCGAAGATTACATGGCAAAGCATTTTAGCGAAGTGAAGAGGGAACTTGAGCAGTCGGACGGGCATATGGCCGGTATCGGCCAGCAGCTTAAGCTCTCCGAGGAAGCGAGGGATGCCAGAAACGCCGGACGAAGGCTTGAGGACGAGAACGACGAGACCGACCTCATCGGAACCGTGAAGAAGCTGGAAGACCTTATCGCCGAGCAGCGCCGGAGCAACGAACGCATCGCAAGGGAGATGCGCGGCATGGTTTCGGAGATGAAGGATGTGCTCGAAAAGGTCGAGGAGCTGAGAAACGGCGCGGCGGACGCGCAGCATCAGGCGAATCAGATGGCGCTCATGGGAGTTGCGAATGCCCAGCAGAAAGCTGGGGAGATGACCATAAAGAACGTCGAAGAGGTGACTGCAAGGAGCAGAAAGGTCATCGACTCGATGGTAGAGGAATCCAAGAGACGCATTGAGCGGCTTTCGATGGTGACGCTTCCAGACAGACTGTTCTACTACAGCAAATGGATGGCGGTTATCCTTGTTCTCATCATCCTCGTGCATGTCCTATGGGGTATGTTGGTGTAGAGACCTACCGGTAATATGGATAGATAGAGAGCAAGAAAACTTCTTATGAGACAGAAAGGACTGACAGAAATGAAGAAAGACAGCAATATGTTTAACGACAACAGCATCGAGACTGAGGGTATCCCGGCGGACAAGACTGCCGAAATCCCGAAGGTCGTGGGTTCGACGGAGGAGGAGAATGCTAAGAAGCCGCTCGTGCTCTTCGGGCGCGAGTTCTCCCGTAAGCAGGTCTGCGTGGCTGGTGCGGGAATCCTCTGTGCGGCGCTTCTCATCGGCGGCGGGGCTTACGCCATCTCACATGCCAGTTGGACGGGAGATTCCAATGCCCCTGCGGTGTCCCAGTCAAAGGACGATGAGAAGCAGGACATGGTACTTACCCTTGAGGTAAAGGCTGACGGCTGGGATGCGGACACATCCACGCCCGTCATCGCGCATATCGAGGGAGCGGACGGCGAGGTGGACTTCTACACCGCTATCGACGCGAATAAACAGGTGACTGTGAAGGTTGGCAAGTCCGGCACCTATACCGTCACATTCATTTCACCGGTGAACGCCGACGGTTCCATCTATAAGGTGTCATCGAAGAAGGTTACCGCCGGGAAGGCCGACAAGAAGACGGCCAGCACGGGTGTGACTTTCAACAAGGTGGATGCGGATAAGGTGACGAAGGATGACCTGACCGCCATCGCCAAGGATGTTGCAGCAGCCGTGAAGAAGGGCGATTCTACTCTGACCGGAGACAAGGGTGCCGAGGTCGTGAAGAAGTTCGAGGACAACATCAAGAAGAACCCGAATGCCGATACGGATGCCGTCGAGAAGGAGACCGAGAAGGCTGAGGAGACCGCCAAGGAGGACAAGTCCGATGCGAAGACACCGGAGACCTCCGATAGCAAGAAAGATGATGGGAAGGCCACAGGCAGCTCCGATAACTCTGGAAACAAGAGCAATTCATCCTCCAAGAAAGACGAGGGAAAATCCGATAGCAAGCCGAATGGTGGCAACAGCAGCAACTCCGGCTCGAACACCAATTCAGGCAGCTCATCGAAAAAGGATGACACCCCGGCGCATCAGCACAACTGGGTAGCCCAGACAAAGACCGTCCATCACGACGCTCAGTACAAGACCGTCCACCATGACGCGGTGACGCATCAGGTATGGCATGACCCGGTAACGGAGGAACACTATATCTGCAACCAGTGCGGTGCGGATATTACGTCAGACCCATGGGGACATATTAACAACTCTCTTATGAATGGTGGTAATTGCGGAAGCTATCACTCTACCTATGTGACTGTAAAGCAAGGGTATTATGAAACTGTGACCGACAAAGCAGCATGGGACGAGCAAGTGCTGGTGAGCAAGGCATGGGACGAGACCGTGACCACCGGGTACAAGTGCTCTTCCTGCGGTGCCACGAAGTAACTAGAAAGAGCAAGGCAATCGTCTATTTCAGGCAAGGAAAGCCCCGACCAAATGGCCGGGGCTTTTTCTAATGCGCCTTGTTCAGGTCTTTCGGTGGTTCCGACCCGTTCCGTTTCGATAGCTCTGCGGTCGCACTCTTCATATCACCGATTTCGGAACCGAAGAAATCCGGCTCTTCAAGCCCAAGCGAATGGGTGGGAACCGGAACGATGATGCCACTGGAACCCTTGATATAGGAGAGGGCATCGTGGCGTTCGCCGACCTCGGTGAGCGATGCGGCGAGAAGGGAGTCCTTGAACCAAGGATATCTCTGTTGCAATTCCTCCATGACGGTCATTGCCCTGTCAATCGCCATTACCGTTTTCGACTCATACCCGGAAAACTGGGTGTGGACGAATCCGTTGCGTTCCATGAAAATGCGGATAAGCGTCCAAGCGCCGCGCCAAGCATTCGGCCTGATGGAGCCGTAATTCTCACTGAGCGCAGCCATTCCCAAGTCGAAGTGAAGCTCCTTGCGGGTGTCGGGGCGGAGGGGAAGTGATAGTTGCATCCCATTCTCAAGAAACTCCTTCACATCGTAGCTTTCACCGATTTCCGTGAAGGTGGCCGCTTTCACGCATTTTTGGAACCAAGGAAACTTGTACATCATCTCATCTATGGTGCCATAAGCACGCTGATAGGACATGACGATATTTTCTGCCGATTCATATCCAGAATATTGCGGCTTCTCAAAGCTATGGGATTCCAGAAAGTCCTGAATATCTGACCATGCATTCCTTTTACCGGTATAGAAGCGTTTAACAGACTCGTTGTCTAGGTCGAAGTGAAATGCTTTCCTATCAAGTTCCATCTGGAATCCTAAGTACGAATGCGACTAGTCGTAAATGCGTTTCGGGCTGATATCCCGGATTACCTGTAGGTAGTCTTCGCCCTCCGGTTCATTCATATCCTCATAGGTACGCCAAGACTTAATGTTCTGCATGACCCAAGGCTGTTTAGAAAGGGCGGCGCAAACAGGACACTGCGCTCCGAACTGCACCTTGCGGTTCTTTGCCTGCCAAGTACCAAGTCCGATGCGGACGTTACCCATTTGCTCCGCATATTTTCCCACACAGTCATAGAGGTCATCTACGTTGTAGCCATTCCTTTTTGCCTTCTCCTCATCGAACTCGATGGTGAAGCGCCAAGGTTTCTTTTCCATTTCTGCCATACCTATCGTCCTTTCTGCCAGATGGCTGTTATCATATGTTACCATTATACTATAATGCCAGTATTACGGCAATACGTTAATTGAACGCATGTTCCTCTTTCGGCGCGGGCACACGGCTACAGGACGGCAGCAAGGGCAGGTTCCGGCATCTCGCTTTCCGGCTGGTGTTCGGATGCGCTTGCCATATCATGACTCTCTCCGGCGAGCGACACCTCCTCTTCCAGTTCCGGTGCGTCAATCTCGATGTTCTTTCCAAGCTCCTCCTCGTAGCGCTCCATGATGAAGGTGTCCGCATGGTCTGCCTTCGATGCGGCTTTGAAGAGATAGGAAGGGTCGTTTTCCAATGCATTCATCCAAGATTGCAGATAGGAGACGTGGTTCTCGTAGAACTCGCCCTCCAAATCGGTGCTCTGGATACCGAGGTCTGCGGAAAGGAACAGGCTTCCAAGCTCCGCGACCAGCTCTTCCTCAGCATAGGAGGGGCTTCCGAACCGGGTGTCGAGTTCACGGGCGAGGGCGGATGGGTGTCCGGTGGAGTGGGTCATCTCATGCAGCAGGACGCGGGTGAACGCTTCATCTGAGCGAAAGGTCTCTCGCGGGGCGATGAGGATGCGGTCGGTAGCCGGAGAGTAGGCGGCACTTCCGAGGTAGCCGCTGCTCTCGATGACGGGGCATCTGGAAGACTCTTCAAGGTTCTGTGCGATGGTTGCCGTTCGGTCGTTCAGATGGACGGGAGCGTTCTCCGGCGGGATGCCCTCGATATCCTCCGCATTGAAGACGTTCCAGTAGCCCACGAGCTTCGGGTAGCGTCCCGCAAGCTCCTTCTCACCGGTATCCTCGTTTTCCTTGTAGAAGGCGAACTGCTTCCATTTCTCGATGAGCGCGGACTTGGCACCTTTTTTCACATGCCAACCGGCATCCTTTATCTGGTTGAAGGTAGCCCACCGGTTGTCCGTGTAGCCGCGCATGAACCCGATGAAGCCAAGATGCACGCGGTTTCCGCCCTGATACACGGTGCCGGAGACGGGGTTGTGCGGTGTTAGGGAGGGCAGGTACGGTTCTGCCCAACGAAGCCCGTCGCGCTTCATGTCCTCGATGATTTTCTCAACGACCGCCTGACGCTGGTTATCAATAATCTCCGTAGGAGTCTGCTTCTGCTTAGATTTCATCATGGTCTCCTTTCCGGGAAAGCTCATTAAAATTATACGATAGCTGCCGCTTTTCCGACATGCTCTAAGAAAACGACCCCACAGAATCGAATCTGCGGGGTCTTGGCGGTAGGTTTGTAGCGTGAGTGCGAACAGATTGAAACCTGTCCTTATTCGGCACCAGAGCCAGTCTGACGGGATTCGGTCGAAACAGTTTCCGTTTGCGCCTGTTTTTGGTCGATACTGGTGGTCACGACCGTCCGCTCATTCTGCTTCCAGAAGTTATAGGAGCAGGAGACGAGGGAGATGACCTGATTCGGTTCGGAATTGGTATCGAGTACCATGGCGGCAGATTCTCGCGAAGAATCGTACCAGTTCCGAAAATCCGAATCACCGGCAAAGACCGTCCGTTTGGTCGGCTCCCATCCCTTCACGATATTCGCGAAGCGCACGGTGTAGCGCATCTTGGTGTTTGGGGTTTGGATGAGTACCGTCTGATGCTCAGAAGCGAAGGATTTATCGCTATACCGTTGGACGTTGCCGAAACAGGTGACCGCGTTCCCGAGGGTCAGGCTGTGTCCGAGGATGACGGCATTCGGACTTTGAAAGCCCTCCTTCTCGCATTCTGCGTCGAGATAGAGCGCACCCAAGGGATTGTAGTTCCGGTAGATATCGTGATGCAGGTAGTAATCCGGGTCGGATGCGTGAGCTTGCAGGATGGGATGGTTGATATCCGTCCCCGGCACGGTTATCCATCCGATAACATCCCCGTTCACGCTCTTCCAGTAATCCCAATCAACAGTAGGGAACTCGGATTCCCGACCACCTGCGCTTTCCGTGGCGGTTTCCTGCGGCGTGCCGTTTGGTGACGGTGAGGGACTTGCATCCCGATAGAAATGAAGCAGCACGCCGAAAAGGATGGCAGCGACGGCCAAGAAGACCGCCGCTGCCGCAAAAGCCGCACGGGATTTCCGGTTATGATTTCCCAATCTGGCCATCTGAATTACTTGGCGGCATCCGATGTGGCCTGCGGGGCATCCTTCGTCGCTCCGCAGGTGGTGCAGACCAGCTTGTCGATGACCGTCTCATCGTAAGCCGGGGTGTCGGTGACCTGTTTATCATAGCCCTCGCTCACCATGACCTCATCGGTGATGGGGACGTTGGTGGAGTAGCCGGAGTGACCGGTCTGCTTGATGTGGTCATCGGCCTTGCCGTCGATGACCTGCTTGCACTCATTGCAAACGGTATGGTAGGTGGTCAGGTTCTGGTAGACGGGTGCCACGTGCTCCGTGTGCGTCACAGCGTCATGGTGGACGGTCTTGTAGGTGATAGACCAGTCGTGGGTGTGAGACTTCTCTTTGCTCTTAGAGCCGTCCTTCGCAGACGCGTCGGAACCGCTTTCCTTGGAATCATTCGCCTGCACGGATTCGGCCTTGGAATCTGCATCGGTTTGGTGGCCGATGCCATAATAGGCACCGCCGCCGATGAGCGCGACGAGAGCAAGGCCGCAGATGGCGGCAATGACCTTCCGGTTATGCGGCTTCTTCTCGCTTTCCGGGTTCGCGTGCATGTTGTTCCCATCCGCAGGTGATTCGGTGGAATCTCCGTCGTTCATCTCGATATCGTTCTCTTTATCGTCCTTCATGGGTGTATCCCCCTTTCAAATTAAAAGGAAGGCAGGGTGCCGAAGAGCTGGCACCCTGCCGGTTTCAGGCGTTACGGGCACTAGGCTTCGGTGTTGTCCTCTGTGCTCTCGTCCGCATCGCCCTTGGTGGTCTTGCGGCTCTTGATGCCGTAAGCGGTCGCGCAGCCTGCGGCAATCAGGAGGATGCCGATGGCGATGGCGATGTTCGTCATGTCAACGCCGGTCTTTCCGTAGGTGGAGCCTGCCGGGGTCGAGGTGACGGTCACGGACTGTCCCTCGTCGTTGATATCCTTATGCTCCGCCACGGTAACGTCCGTGGTCTTGCCGTCGATATCGCTCTGTTTGGTCAGCTCCTCGAAGACAACCAGTGTATGACCGTCGAGGGAGGTTGCATCGAACTCGCCGAGGTTGATGGAGACCGTGCCGCTCTCACTGTTCGGCGTGAACTTGAGTTCGGCGGTCACGCCCTTGTCGGCAACCTTCAAAGGTTCGCCGGTCTTCTTATCCATGAGCGTGGCATGGAGCGTGTACTCCTTGCCGGGAATAAGACCCTCGTACTTCACCTCGTCAGTGATGACGGCATCCTTGCCAGCCATCAGTTCATGGTCACCGTCGGACTTGTCAGTCGCAGTGGTACCGATGGTGCTCGGGGTGAGTTTCACCGTCTGTCCCTCGTTGTCCTTATTGCATTCGCTCGCGACGATGGAAACGGGAGTCTCATCGGAAGCGTTCTCGATGCTGCCCTTGAACATGACCTCGAAGACCACGAGGTTCTTGGTCTCGCCGGACAGGCGGTCGATAACGTCGTTGGAGTTGAAGGTGTAGTCCATGTCGATGGAACCGGACTCCTTCTCAGGGGTGAACTCCGCCGTCTTGTAGACAAGGCAGGAGAGGAGGTCTTTGTTTTCCTCGGCATACGCCTTCACCTTGGCGAGGTCAATGGAAGCGGTCGGGAGCTTCTTTGCGTTCGACCAGTCGATACCGTTATCGGTGACCTCGACCTCATCGGCCTTGTAGGTCTCCTCGATATTACGGACGGAGCCTGTGCCGTTACCCTCCTGACCGGTGAGCTTCCAAGTGCCGTCCTCCTGCTCGGTGAGAGTCTGGGTGTCGGTCTTGACAGTCCAAGTGCCGTCCTCCTGCTCGGTGCGCTCGGAAGCATCATAGGTGTAGGAACCTTCTGCGTTCTTCACAGTGGCGGCACCGTTGCCCCAGTCCTTGCCCTTGACCTTGATGGAGTAGGTGTTCGACTGGAAGCCAAGCACGTTCATCAGGCCGGAGGTGAACTTGATGAGGTCATCCTCGGTATACTTCTTCGCGCCTTCGCCGGTCAGTACGGGAAGACCGGTCTTTGCATCCATCAGGATACCGGCCATGGTGTAAGCCTTGCCGGTGAGCACATGGTCGTACTCCACCTTGTCGGTGACGGTGGACTCGGCATCGGCGATTACGGTCTTGTCACCATCGAGCTTGTCCGTGGCTGTGGTACCAATCTCGGAGGTGTGCATGGTGACCGTCTGGTCTTCATCCTCGATATCGCTATGGGAAGCAATCTCCTTGTCCTTGTAGGACAGGGACTCGAAAGCGACCACCGGTGTGTTGTCCTTCAGAAGCGACCCATCGAAAGTGAAAGTTACATCGACGGTGCCGTAGGTATCATCGGGAACGAACTCGGTCTCGGCGGTGACGGGGTTGCCGTCGGCATCGAGGAGCTGCTTCTTCGCGACCTTACCGTCCTTGTCGGTGACCTTCTCGTAGAGGGTGCCGGAAACCTTGTAGGTCTTGCCGGGTGTCACGTTCATGTAATGGACGGTATCGGCGATGGTGGCATTATCCTCGCCGATAAGGTTCTTATCACCATCAAGGGCATCCGTTGCGGTAGTGGAGAGCTTGGGCTTCGTGATGATGACAGTCTGGCTGGAATCATTCACGTCGGCATGGGAAGCAATCTCCTTGTCGTTGTGGGACAGGGACTCGAAGGCAACGAGAGAGGTACCTTCCTTGAGCGAACTGCCATCAAAGTAGAAGGTCACATCGACGTTTCCGTAGGAGTCCTCTGCGGTGAAGTTTGCTTCCGCAGTGACGGGGGCACCGTTCTTGTCTTTGAATACCTTCTTCGTGACCTTTCCGTTCTTGTCAAGAACCTTCTCATAGAGGGTACCGGTGACCTTGTAGGTCTTACCGGGGGTCACGTTGTTGTAGTGGACAGTATCGCGGACAGCGACATTTTCCTCACCCGTGACCGTCTTGTCACCGTCGGCAGCATCGACGGCGGTGGTGCCGATAACGGGAGCCTTCACGGTAACGGTCTGGTCAATGTCGTTGATATCCTTGTGGTCGGCAATCTCGATACCGTTCGTGGCAACAGTCTCGAAGGCGACGAGCTTGGTGCCGGTCTTGATGCCGCTGGCATCGAAGGTGAAGGTCACGGTCGTGGTACCGCTTTCGGCTTCCGCCGTGAACTCCGCAGTCGCGGTGACGGGGGTGCCGTCGGCATCCACGAAAGCCTTCTTGGTGGACTTGTCCATAAGGGTTCCCGCGAGCGTGTAGGTCTGCCCGGCGGTAAGCCCGGTGTAACGGACATAATCGGTAACGGTAACATCATCCTCAGCGGTGACGGACTTGCTATTGTCCGCATCGCCCACGGCGCTTGTCGAGAGCTTTGGCGTGAGCACGGTCACCTGCTGGGAAACGTCGGATTTATCCCTATGCTCGGCGAGCTTCGCACCCTTTGCATCGGTAAGCGTCTCATAGACCACGAGGGTCTTCCCCTTGAGGTCGTAGGAATCGAAAGCGTAGTCAAGCGTGACGGAACCTGCGGAGTCCTCAGCCGTGAAGGTCTTCTCGGCAATGATAGCCTGACCGTTAACCGTGACGGCATCGCCGGTAGCGGCATCGTGCAGCTCACCGATGACGGTGTAGGTCTTACCCGCGACGAGATGGCTGTACTCTACCTTGTCGGAAATCTTGACGGTGCCGACCCCAACGTAATGGTCGCTATCAGAAGCGTCGTAGGCGGTGGTGTGGATTTCCGGCTCCGGGTCATCGAAGGTGCCGAGGTCGATGGTCTTGGCATCACGGGTCACAGTAACAGTCGTGTTGATGAGCGCATAGCCCTCATTAGCGGAGCAGCGAAGCTCTTCGACGGAATAGGTGTCAAAGGGCAGGGCACCGAGCTTGTTGTCCGCCTTGACGGCATCGGAGGTGGAAGTGGTGCCGTTCCCATCGAGCACGCTGTTGTTGCCGAACCAGAAACCGGCGTTAGCATCGAGCTTCGTGCTGTCGATGGTGTCGCTTGCGGTCAGCGCCCAATCGTTCGCGTTGGTGTTCAAGTCATGCGCGTTCCAAGAGGACGCGGAGCTGAAATAGCCGTTCTCGTCGGTCACGGCGATGTGGGACTCGCCGGTAGTGAGGGAGGTCACCTTGAAGGGCACGCCTGCAAGGCGGTCGGAACCGTTATCGGCCTTTTTCGTGAACTCGATATCGGAGCGGTAGACCTGCTCGGCAACCTTCGGGACGTTGTAAGTACGAACGGCACCTGTGGTCGGATTCTCCTGAATCTTCTGGAAAGACACATCGTCGGACTTCACATAGCCTGCGGGTGCCTTGGTCTCACGAATGACGACAGTGCCGCGCGGGATGCACGGGTCGTTATTAGAGTTGTAGTAGAAGGTATCGCCGGAAACAAAATCGTCGGCCTTGAAGTTGGCGATTCCGTTTTCGTTCGTCTTGAACGTCCAAGAACGCGTCGGCTTCACGTCGGCGTTCTTAAGGTCATCGTAGCTCTTGTAGTCAAGGGTGGCATAGTAATCGACGGTGAACTCGGCACCTGCAAGGGTGGCGGAACCCTGCGGGAGGTTGCCCGCGCCGTTATAGGTCTTCTGGCCGTCGTATTTACCAAGGAGCATAGCCATAGGGTCATTTGCAGGATTGTCGCTGACCGAGAGCTTCACAGGCGAAGACTCCCGATTCGCTCCGGAAACATCTGCGGTGTAAACCTGCGAATCGGTGAAATATCCCTTGGGAGCCTTGGTCTCCTTCACATAGTAGCGTCCGGGATTGAGCAAGACGGTGTTCGCGTTCCCGCTTGCGTTCGTCGTAAGGGTCGCTACCTTGTTCGAGCAGTTGGAGTCAGTGTAGACCCCATATTCGGCACCTGCGAGGGAATAGCAGTCATTGGCATCGGTAAGGGTCTTATTTGAGGAGTCCTTATGCAGTGTCAGATATCCCTTGTGCACCGTCTTGATGACACGGTAGTAGCGAACGGGATACTTGGGCGTGATTTTGGAAATCACGTTGCCGCCTGCGGAGTTCGGGAAATAGCCCTTTACAATTCCGTCTGCGTGGCTGGAAGAGTGCCAGAAAAGGTCTTCCGAGCTGTTGCTGCCCCAGAAGAAGCCGATATGGCAGTCTGAATTGCTATGATTCCAGTCCGCCGGCTCCATGTAGATGATATCGCCCTTCTCAAGGATACCGGACGCGAGCATCTGCTCTTTGGAGCTGAATGTGTAGCTGACGGCATTGTTGTCGCGACAATACTCATCCCATTTAGATGCGTTCGTCTCGTTACCCCTGTTGTAGCCGTCCTTGGCGGTATAGTTTCCGATGATGGATGTATCCGCTCCACAGGCACGGAGGACGGCAACCACAAAACCGGCGCAGTTCATATAGGCACCGCTACCGTACTCGCCCTTCGGTTTCCAGCAGTCCCAAGTGTCGATTGCGCCGCCCTCGCCATGAGGCCCTTTGTTGCCGTATGGCGTGGTGAGGTAATACTCGTCGTTCTCGTGCTGGGAGAGCACGGACTCGACCGTCTTGGTGGCACCAAGTGCTTGGTCGATGGTCTGACCGGCAGAATAGGCGCTAACGCCCGATTTCTGCGCGGCATAGGCAAGCCCGGTGGGGCAGGCCGATTGGAAGATGAGCACTGCGGTCATGACCGCAGTGAGCACCTTAGATTTCTTGATTCGTCCGAGAATCTTCATGTGTTCTTTTCTCCTTCCTTGTTTGCGTGGTTTTCTGTAGCTTCGTTGGTGGTTTGTTTGAACTGCGTTTCTCGTTTCGTTCTATCTCTAACCGAAGTCATATCCGCCGATAGCCCCGGTGTTGTCTTCCTCGTTTTGACCTTCCCCGTCATCGTCCACGAAACCCTCGTCCTGAGAGATTTCTGCATCGCGGATGCGCTCGATGGCGGATTCGGTGTAGCCCATGATGCGGGCAATCTCATCATCCGGGTACGTCGGGTGCGCGTGCTTCAAGTAGTCGAACACGGCGATGGCGCGACGGTTGACGGATTGCACTGTGGCATCGGAGTAACACAGCTGCTCCATGGCGAAGAACCGCTCACCGTTTATCAGCTCATCGCCCTCCCGCCACAGGAGCTTTTCGCCGTCCTTCTTGAGCCAGACTACATCGTCCAGCTCATCTGGCGAGACGAGGAGCATGGCACTCCCGACCTGACGGGTGGCGGCGGGAACCTTGGTGCCCTCAAGGGTCACCTGTCCGCCTGCGTGCTGCGGATTTCCGTCATACCAGTGCTCTGCGAGAATGATGCCGTTTTCCTCAAGGGCACCGAGGTAGAGGTTCCAGTCGGTAAGGATGTTCGTTCCCTTCGCGCGGAACGGCTCGGAGTTCGTTTGGGCGGATGAGTCGAACTTCTCGTAGCGGAAGGACTTGTAGAGCACCTCGATTACCATGAACTGTCACCTCTTTCCTCTGTACTACTGGGCGATATCCTGCCCGGTTCGCGACTTGGTGGACTTGGCGGGGTCATCGCCTGCGAGCGCGTCCTTCCCGGTCTCCATGTCGCGTGCTTCCCCCGCAAGGCTCACGCCGTCCTTGGCGGCGGCACGCTCTGCGGCTTTTCCGGCCTTATAGGCATCCTGCGCCACCTTGAGTGCGTGGGTGAGGTCGGTGGCCTTCACCTCGTAGCGCTGATACGGGTGCTCGGCATCGTCCTTCTTCCCCGTCCAGATGGGCACCGGCTCGTCCTTCTTGAACGAGACCGTGGCGCGTCCCTTCTCAAGCATGTCCTTCTTCATGTAGTCGGAGAGGAACACATCGGTTGAGAAGCCGCTCACGTCGATGCCGTTCACCTTCGTCCCCTTGGGGAAGGAAACGAAGCACTTCTCGAAGGTGCGCCCGTCGCTTGTCTGAATGTCGTGGGGCGTGAGGAAGGCGGCGGGCATGTTGATTTTGGCGTAGTTGTCTGCCTTGGGAGCCTGCTCTGGCTCCGGTGTCTTCTTGGGCATGTTTTTTCATCCTTTCTGTCTGTGCGGAACTTGTAGTCCCGCGCGGTGTGTATACGGTACCCGATTTTAGCACAATGGTGTGTTTTGGCTGCTTGGGATAGCTGTCGGCGAACGGATGCAAGTCCGGTTCGAGTGAAAGCGGCTCATGCTTATCACACCCCCTTCACATGGTTCGTGGGTTGTTCCGCGCGGGTCGTATCGCAGGTTTCGAGCACGGCGCTTCCGGAAGTGCAGTCATGGGATTCGGCGTTCAGGTCGTAACCGCTTTCCAAGGCATCCGTGAACTCGCTACCGTATACGTTTTCGAGTACCGCGTGGCACGCATCCTGCATTTTGGCAAGGCTCATATGGTCTGCCGATGCGAACTCGTTTAAGTCACGCATATTGCCCATGACTTCGGTATCGAAGGTGAAGGCCGGGTAGGAGCAGAACCCCGAACGCATGAACTGGCCGGTGAAGGCTCCGAGCTGGGAGATTTTCGAGAGCATCGCTTCTCCCATGTTATTGGTGTCGAGGAAAACGGTCGCGTCCTGTTGCAGTGGGGAACCGAAGTTCACGGTAACGCTGCTCCAAGGCTGTCCGAACGATTCCTCGGTTGGGTCGGAGAGATAGGCGGTCACTGCAAGGTTGCCGTCCGCATAGGACTCCCTGACGAGTTCGACCTGCTGGGTGTATCCGAAAGCATCGAAGGAGAACTCGATGCCCGATTTCTCACTGTCGTTTCCTCGCAGGTTCCCGGAAAGCATGTCCGGGGAGAGTGGTATGGCAGGGCGGTCTGGTGCGGATGTGGTCGTATCGTAGGGCACTTCCGGGGTCTGGGCTTCTGGCGCGTGGGGCATGGAAGCCTGCCCGAAATCCATGTTCCGAATATCCTCGGGAAGCATATCCGGTGATAGGAGTGTTGCCATGTCATTCCTTCCTTTCTGCCGCTACCTGCGGCCTTTCTTCGTGGGTTTTCTCGGTGTGAAAATAGGTTCTACCGACCCGTCCTTTTGAAGAACGACTGTGCAATCGAAGGTCTTTCCGGCCTTGGACTTGCAGCCCCTTAGCGAGACCGCCTTCCCGTCAAGAAGGGATGCGGCCTGCTTCTCGGTGAACTTCTTGGTGCAGAAGCCAAACAGCTTGAACCCGCAGCCCGCGACCTCCTTCCAAGTGCCGTCTTCCTGCTTCTCGTTCTTGATGGAGGAGCAGGCGTAGATGGAGCCGGTCTTTATAACGTCCTTGCCGCACCTCGGACACTTGCCCACTACGGTCTTTCCGGTACCTGCGATGGATGCGCCCACGTAGGCGGTCTCGCGGTGGTGATTGAAGACCTCGATGACGGAATCTTGCAGGGCGTTCACGTCCGCCTTACCGTCTGCGATATCCTGTTGGATGAGCCACCATCTTGCGGTCACGTCTGCACCGCGAATCTCCGGCGGGAGGAGTGCGTAGAACGCCTTGGCCTTATCGGTTGCTCGAACCTTTCCCTTTCGTTCCTCAAGGTAGCCACGGGTTTTCAGACCCTCGATGATGGAGGAGCGGGTGGCCGTCGTTCCGATACCGCCGTGTTCGCCCTTCTTGCCGTCATCCTTACGCTTAAGGATTTCCCGGATTTCCGGGTCTTTGACGTACTTCGCGATGGATGCCATGTCTGTGATGAGGGTGCCCTCCGTATAGGGTGCGGGCGGGGTGGTCTCCCCTTCCGTGATTGAGCAGGAGATACCGGCAAGGGTGTGGCTTCCTGCGGGAACCCATGGGTTCCCCGTATCGGAATCCTCTCTGACACGGCTGTTCGAGACGTTCGGGAAGACAGCCGTGAACCCCGCGTCCGAAAGGCGCTTCGCTGTGAGCTTAAGCGTTCCGCCGTCCACGCTTACCGTGCTCTCGCTCACGTCGTACACGGCGGGAGGAAGAAATTGCATCGCATAGCGCTCGCAGATGGCGGTGTAGACCTTGGCTTCGTCCGGTTCCATCGCGGACACGGGCGCATCCGCTTCCTGCGGGATGATGCCGTGGTGGGCGGTCACGTTCCCATCGTTGAACGCCTTGGAGTGGAGCCGGTAGTCCAAAGGCCAGCGCACGCCGAGGTTCTTCATCGCCTGCGCAAGGACTGCCGGTGCCTGCTCTCGGTGCTCTTCCTTGAGGTATTGGGAATCGGAGCGGTTGTAGGTGATGGCTTTGTACTTATCACGCAAATCCTGCGTGATTTGCTGAGTCTCGGCGGCAGTGAAGCCGAACCGCTCGCTCATGTCGGAAAGCAGCACGGTCAAGTTGTAGGGAAGCGGCGGGTTCTCCTGCTTTTTCGATACGGTCGTTTCAAAGTGCCGGTCGCGTCCGTCGAGCTTTTCCTTAAGGGCTTCCAGCGTATGCCGCTCGAACAGATGCTTCTCACCGGCAAGCAGCTCCTTTCCCGGCAGATACTTGAAGGTGAGTTCTCCGGCATCCGAATCACCGCTTGCAAACAGCTCGTAGAACTTTCGGGTGACGTGGTGGGCGATGGCTTCGTCGCGTTTCACCACAAGCCCCAGCGTCGGGGTCTGCACGCGTCCGACGGTGAACAGGCCGTCGAGACGCTTGGTGGCGAGTCTCGTCTCGTTCACGCCGAAGCACATATCCGCCATCTGTCGGGCATAGGCGGCGTTCCCGGCACCACGGCAGGAGTCGTTGGGCACGAGCTTGTCGAATGCCTTCACGATGTTCTTCTCGATGTTGTCGTTCACGTAGACGCGCTCGACCTTACCGGCGTAGCCGAGGTAATCCAAGAGCTCGTCCACGATAAGCTGCCCCTCATCGTCCGGGTCACCGGCGGCGATGACGGAATCGCAAGTTTCGAGGAGTCCCGCAATCTGGTCTATGAGGGGCTTCTTGCTCTCTCCGGTCTTCTTATCGACCGCCGGTTCCTTCGGCCAGTCGTGAACCTCGATAGGGAGTACGTCAAGGCTCCAAGGCATTCCCCATTTGGGGTCGATGGCATCCGGTTTCACCAGTTCCAAAAGGTGGCCGGCGCAGGCACAGACCGTGTAGCCGTTTCCCGAGATGGGAAGGCGGGCGCTCTCGGACACTTTTTTTCCAGTGATGGCGCGGGCGATATCGCGGGCGAGCATCGGCTTCTCCGCGATAACTAATTTGCTCATATGGTTTCCTTCCTTTCTAGTTTGCTAGGCTTCTGGGAATGAAAAGGCGGGGATATCGTCATCGTCATCATCGAACTCATAGTCGAAGGTATCGTTTGAAACTCCATGGGTATAGGCGGGCGCTTCGGCTTCGCGTAGGTACTTAAAGTCGATGAGACGGGAGGTCAGGGATGAGACGATGACGGTGTAGTCCGCGTAGCTGAGCTGACGAACGGACTGGTAGCATTGGAGGGCGAAGTCCTCTACCGGCTCAAGCCCTTTTTCCTTAGCCGGGCAACGGGCATCGGAGTTGCGGCAGAAGAGGGAGGGCACGGCCTTCGGATGCCCGTCTATGGTTGTTCCGCTATACCGGTATCCGGTCTCAATCTGCTCGAAGAGAAAGTCGAGCGGGGGCTTATAGTTCCGAACATCTTCTTTCTCTGCAAGAGAGAGAAGCGCGAAGAGCGAGTTAATGCTCAGGTCTTTTCTCGGCATCCACTCGACGAGCACCGTCGTGAGCGCCATGAGCAGGTTGCGCTCGGGACGAACCAAAATGCTCTTCTCGCTACAACCGTCAGGACAGAGAGAATCGGTCACGCGAAAGAAATCGCGACACCATTCGGCAATATCTTTGTTGGTTCTAAGCTCTTCGATGGGCTTCATGTTAGGAACGACCTTCCTGTTCGAGGTTTTCGGTGTCTTCTCTTTTTTCTTCTTGAAGAACATGCTTTGAAATCTCCTGACCCGTATCTATCCAAGGCACTTCGGGCGTTGCAGAATCCTGTCAATATCGAGACCGGAGCAATTTCCCGCAAGCGGAAGCCCGGATAGGTCTTCGAGCGCTTCGATTTTCTTGCCGCTTACGAACACGAAGGCATCCATATCCCGTAACAGGGCGAAGTAACGGATGAAGTTTTGCCTGCTGTAGACGCTCAAGACCATATTCGTCTCCACTTCGCGCCCTCCGTAGTTCCCCGCACCGTCCGGCTTGATGCCCGCGATGAGCGGGGTGTCGTAGGCATCGGTCGCGAGAAGGATGGCAAGCAGAACATCGTCCCTGGTCGGGCTGTTGGCGAGAACCACCGGGGAAGCAAGAAGCTCGGGAAAGCGCTTTACCTGTTCGATGGAGAAGCCGTGCCGGTGGGGGTTGTAATAGGATTTCGGCGTGAGAGCCTGAAAGAGATGCTTCTGCGTGTAGAGCATGGGGCGCTGCTCGAACCCGGTCTTCAAGAATATCTCCGGCGTATCGCAGACTTTCAGGGCATCGTAGGGGCTGTATGCGCCGCAGGCGGCAAGGTCAACTTCGTGTCCGAACCGCAGGTACTCGCTGCATCTGTTCGCATGGGCTTCTTGTGCGCTTGCGATTCCGTTCCCATCCTTAAGGCGGGCGATGCCGCACGTGTCGAGATAGGTCAGGCGTTCATTATCCGGCATTGCCACGGAGTTCTCGTACTCGCAGATGGTCGTGATAATCTCGGAGCCTTTTTCTGCTTTCGTCATTCGCACCTCCCGTTCTTTTTGGCGTTTGTGGAGATGCCGCTCCCATACGGGATGCGGCATCCTGTCTTTCTGTTTTTTGTCACTTTGGGTTCTATTCGATGTTCTGGTCATCCTTTCCGGGCGCATCCCTTGCAGGCGCATCCGCCGCGAGCGCGTTCCTGCCGGAGGTGCAGTCGTGGCTCTCCACGGAAATGTCGTAGCCGCCCGGAGTGATACCGTGCCGGATATCATCGACAGCCTTCGCTCCGCTTCCGGGTCTACTGATAACGGTGAAGTACCCTTCCACGCGGGCAGTCTCCCCATCCGTGAGCGACCGGCTCTCCCCGGTCTCCGGGTCGAAGCCCACGGCTACGATATCGCCGTTTAGAACGGTGTAGAAATCCCCCATCTCCACGACCTTCGAGTAATCGAGCTGGGAGAGATACCCGGCTTTTGCCATCTCCTCGGTGGCGAAGATGGCACGATTTGGCGGGCAGGTGAACAGACCCTCCTCGTTCACGTAAAGGGAAACCTCCTCGCCGAAAGCGATATCGAAAGTCTCGATATTTCCACCCACCAGTGCTTGCAGTGATTTCAAGGTGGAGCCGTTTTTATCCGGCAGAAGGGTCACCTCGCGCGGAGGTTCGCCGGTGGCGATGAGCATGGCACGGATACCCAGCTCTTCGGGAGTACCGAGCGCGTCTTCGGGAAGCGGTGCGCCGCCCTCGTTCTGGATAAAGGCGGAAAGCTCCACGCGGGCGCGGTTCATCGTCGAAAAATGGTTTGCGACCTCGTAGCGGCTTTCCAGCTGCTCCCGGAGCAGGACTTTCAGGAGAGGAATCCGGTATTCGTCACCGGCTGTCTCCTTGAAATCACCGATGGGGTCGTAATCCGGGTTGCCCCAATCGGAGCGGAATCCGCCGTCTTGCAGCACGCGGCGCACGTACTCCTCCGGCTGCTCATCGAGATTCAGGTATCCGGTGAGGGTTGCCCAAGTATCCCCCTCCGGCCAAGCGAAGGCATAGGTGAAGGATTCCTTATCCGTCTGTTTGGCGAAGCCTGCGCCCGCGCCTTCCCTGCCGAACAGGGAACCTATCTCCTTGAAATTATCGGTCATCTATTTCACCTCCTTGTCCGCGTCAACTTCCGGCGCATCCTTGGTTTTCGTCTGGGTGTCGATTTCCTTCCGTGCAGAAGCCATTTCATGTGCTTCCTCGCCGCAACCATATTCCTCATCGCCAAGGGTGCAATCATCGAAGAAGTCCTTTGGCAAGTTCGCACCCATGACCATGTTCATCATGTTCAAGGCGGAGTCGGAGTTGGGGCACTGTATCCATGGGTAATCGTCCTTCTGTACGCGCCCGCGCAGTAAAAGCTCGCCGAGGGCTTGCTGCCATGGGGTGATATCGACTTTCCTGTTGTACAGCTGGAAATCGGTTATGGTCTTGCTGCCAAAGCAGGAAATCATGTCCGCGATATCGGAAAGCGGCACCTCGTCAAGGTCGATGGACTCGCAGGCCACCTTCCAAGCGCCGGTGGCATGTCCGGTCTCCGGGTCGTGGACTGGAAATGCGGTAGCCAGACTGACGATGGCACCAAAAAGTCCATTGGTTTTTTTCCTCTTTGAGAAAGCGAAGTTGTCTTGAATCTCCGTAAAGTTGTTGTCGAGATATTCATCTTCCAAACGGCTCCAATCGCCGAACCATTTGGGATTCGATATGTTGTTAAACATCTATTCCATCTCCTTGTTCTGATTGATTTTCGGGGTGCCATCGAGTCCCGCCCGCTCCGCAAGCGCTTCCTTGCCGGATGCCATGTCATGGGATTCGGACTTGACACCGGTTTCGGTAACTTGTGCCTTCTCGGGTTCCGCCTGTGCCAGCAGATAATCCTTCATGGATTCCAGAGCTTGAAACGGGGTGCCGTCCCTAGCTTCCGCGAGCAGATAACGCATCTGCTGGGAGGTAAGGGCTGGGGTGTGCATAAGGATTGTGGAGACCTTTGCCATAGTGGCATCGGAAAACTCTGCCGCCGTTGCATCGAAGACGGCCATGAGCTGTTGCGCGTTCATGTCCGCGCACGCCTGCATGGTCATCATGAGAAGCGGCGCGTTATACCCGCACCGGTTCACGGCATAGGCACAGGCGCTCATCTGCTCTACGGAGAGGGAAGCCGGGAACAGCCCTGCAAAGTCCGCATCGCTCAGGTCTGCAACCGGGGTCTGCCCGCGCATGGCGGCAAGAAGCGCGATTTGCTGCTCCGGCCTGTAGTCCGGGTTCATGATACGCGCCACCTGCGCTTCGGTCAGCGATTGCTCACCGGTATAGGGGGCATGACCTGCGTTTTCCATGGCGGCGGCGATGACCTCCATGCTCTCAGGGGTAAACGCGGGCTTCGCGATGGCGCGGACGGTCTCATAGGGGATATGGCCTTGCAGAAGGATGTTGTTGATGGTGAGCAGCTGGGAGCGGGAGAGACGTTCCACAGGCAAATCGCTCCCCCCGTGCGCCACGACCAGATAGGCGGCTTCCATGCGCCGTGCGTCCATCTGCGGGTCTAGGAAGCGTGCGAAGTCTCCGCCCCTGATAGCGATTTTCGCAATGGCCGTCATCTGGGCTGCGGTGTACTTGGGGGTCGCGAGCGCATCCAGCACGTCTTCTCCCACCGCCGGATTCAGCGCGGCGGCGATGATGGCATTGGCCTGAAAGCCGTTGTACTCGTGTTCAGCAAGGCGCAGCGCGTCGGCTTCGGTTAGGCCACGGTCAATGGCCTGTTCGTACTGAACGAGCTGTTTGTCGGTAACGGTTTCCGGGTCGAATGTTTTTCCAACCGGTGCCATAGGCATTCCTCCTTTCTCAAGAAACAGTTCCGCTACAGGGACGTGTCCGCCTGTTCCGAGCGCGTCGGGGCATCCTTCGTCCCCGATTGGTCATCGAGCGCGGTGCGAGCAGCCTTCGCATCGTGGGCTTCGGATGCGAGGGATGCGTCAGGCTCTTCCGGCTCGGCGGATGTAGACTTCTCGGCTGCACGCATGGCTTCGGCGGGGGAAGCCCCGTCCATCAGCGCGAGGTCTACCGAACGCAGCTGCGCAAGGTCAAGCTCCGTCACGGGGAGGTCTTTGCCGCCGTGGAACAGCACGGAAACAGCCGCCTTAAGTGTCTGCTCGTCCATATTGCGAAAATCGAGGGGGTTCTTGCCGACAGAAGCGATATCCAGAAGACCGCGCATCTTACCGGACGAAAGGGTCTTGTCGGCTATCGTCTCAAGCGTCTCGGGCGAGACGTGCGGGCTGCGGGCGGCTTCCATGAGGATATCCGCCTGCCTGTGAGAGAAATCATGCTTAGCAATCTGCGTAGCGATGGGAAGCGGCACATGGCTCTCCATCGCTTCCGCGTAACGCGGGTAGTCTACGTTTTCAGGCACCGTCGCAACGCCCTCCGGCACCGCTTCATAGGAGACGATATTTCCATCGATGCAATAGCCGAGGTCGATGGGAAGATAGCTGTCAGTTTCCTTGGTCTCGGGGGAAAGTTCGCTCTCCTTAACGAGTCCCATGATGCGGTACACGTCCTCGGGGGTCGCACCGGAATCGAGAAGTTCGTGGAGGGTGTTCTCGATAGCACCGGAAACATCCTCCATCTCCGGGTCGGACGTGCGCTCACCGAGCGCGAAGCAGGGGCGGGCGAAGTTGGTGTTCAGGGTATCGACGGTATAGACCCTGAGCGCATACTCCCCCGGAGCGTACCAATAGTCCTCATCGTTGGAGTAGGTGAGCAGGAGGGAGAGGTCAACGGGAATCTGCTCCTGCCCAATCCAGAAGTCGTTATCTGGCATGGCAATCATCCTTTCCGTGTTTCTAGTTGTACGGTTTGCTGGCTTTCTGTGGTTCTATCTAACGGGAGAGGTCGGGCTTTGCGACCAGATGCTCGCGGGAAGGTGCGGCAGATGCGCCTGCAAGCTGTTTGGAAGCTGCCATCATGTCCTTGGCTTCCCCGGAGAGGGAGATGCCGCCACCGCCCTTTCCTCCGATGCCCGCACCCTTTGTCACGACGGCCTGAACGACCTCCTTTGCGGCCTGCTTGGCGGTATTCACAAGGCCGCTTCCCGTGCTGTCACCGAAATCTTCTGCCATGTTCATTTCTCCTTTCTTGCCAAAAACGCCTAAAGGGCGTTGTCGTTGCTGTCTCTCGACTCATTCAGTTTCTGAATCATATTGAGGGCGGCTTCTTTCGCTTCCCCCGAAAGGGAATAGCAGCCATCGTCCGCACCGGGCAGGATGCCGAAGACCTCCTTGCAGGTCTCCTTGAGGAAAGCATTCACCTTCGCAAGGTCATCGCCCTCAAGCCAGTCGGTCGCGGCTTGTGTACTGAGTGGATAAGCGAATCCATGCGCTTCAAGGCCATCGAGGTCGGCACCGACCATTCCGTTCCAAGGGTAGCCGAGTAAGGTATTCATGTAGAAACTGGCTATGAACTGTCCGTTGTCACCGGTATCGTAGAACTCGACCGTCGTGTCACCGCAGGGGGGATTTTCATTCTCGCTTTTTGGTAAGCCGCCATCCATGCGGGGTTCACCGGGATAGACGAGGTGTACGCGCCACCTGCCGGTAGTGAACTCGCGTGGGCAGGCATAGTTAAAGTTCTTCGTCTTCTTACGCTTCATGCTAAATGGCATCTCCGTTGTTCTCGATGGAATCGAAACATTCCTGAATCATCTCCGCAACGGATTTCCGGTTCTCGTTCAAACCATTGCGGGAGGTGGCAGCATCCCTTGCTTCCCCCGAGAGGGAGTAGCCGTCCTCACCCTTATCGTCACCGGGAAGGGAGCCGCAGAACTCCATGCAGCTTTTCTTGAGAAAGTCGTTCACCTTTGCAAGGTCATCGCCTTCAACCGTCCAAGCGGGGATACCGCCATCAAGGGAGAACGGGTTCCCGTTCTTGAGCATCGTGTCGATGGAGACGGCAATGGAATTGTCCTCAAGCAGGTCGGTCATGTAGTAACGAGAGACGAACTGACCGCCCGGGAAGCGTGCGGCATCCTGCGAGGTGTCGTAGAACTCCACAAGGGGGTAGGACGCGCGATGGGCGGCGGCAGGTGCGCCAGAGTAAGCATTTAGTTCATAGGTCAGGCAACCATCGAGACCGTAACGCTCTCCGGGGTAGATAAGATGCACACGCCATTTGCCGGTGGTGAAATCGTGATGGAGCGCCCCTTCCTCTTTCTCGTATTCCTCAGAAGGGCATCCGAAGGACTGCTCCATGTAACGGGGGGCGGCGCAGAGTTCCGGGCTGTTATAGAGGTCGTGGATGAACTGCTTCTCATCGCCAAGCTCATAGTGCTTTCCCATGGCGGTAAGCCCTTCGAGGGGCAGATAATCTTCGTAATCGAGCTGTCCCCAAAGGCGTTCGCCCTCATCGGTGAGCTGACGCATCTCGACGGATACGCGCCCGTCATGGTGGGCACCGGCAAGGTAAAGCGTGCCGTTTTCGTCCCAGACCTTCTGAATCTCGCAGTCGGCGAAAACGTTACCCCGACCGAAACGGGACGGAGAGCAATCGGTGGCGGCATCGAAGTCCTTGTAGACGGTGATAACGGGGATTGTGTCATCCCAACGTTCTACGCTGCCAGCCACAAAAATGTGGTTGCCGCCGTAAGGGTTGATGAAATCCGACATGTCTGACTTCTTTCCATCGAAGAAGGCGGTAAGCGCCCGCATCTCCTCCTCGTAATCGAAGTCGCGCAGCTTCATCGCGTGTTGGAAAACCTCATCGTCGGTGAAGCCCTCGCGCACCTCATCCTCGGTCAGACCTTTACGTTCCATAAGGTCGTTTACCGCCCATTCCGCGCCTTCGTCTCCTTGCAGGAGTCGTAAGCACGGAGGGCGGCAGATGGCTTTACCCCCTGTGCGTAGAGCTTATCCACGAACTCGTCAGTGGAGTACTTTTGCAAGGTGAGGACATCGTCTGCGAGGGCGGAGAAGACCTGCGTGACAGTCGGCTCCCCAAAAGCCCTCGGGTCAGATACGAAGGTGGTGGAGAAGTCCTTTCCGCCTTTGGAGAGAGTGAGCAAGTATTTCACGTAGTAGTCTGGGGCAACGGTGTCCCTTTCCCGCTTCGTAATCTTCATCTGGAAGCCGGACAGAAACTTAGCCACTGCTTCCGTAGTGTCGTATGCCATAGCGCGTTCCTTTCCATCGGAAGCCGATGCTTGGCTCCCAATAATAACTTATTAAGGGGAAGGGGCGCACCGGTTTCGGCACGCCCCTTCGGTGAGCGGTAGCGGGTTTTCGGTAAGCGTCTATGCGCCAAGGATTTCCTTTGCCCAAGAGCCGGACTTTACAAGCCCCATCATGGTCGTGATGAGAACGGCGATAGTCTTGATGATGACACCGAACGAGTCGAATGTTTCTACGCCCTGTGCGAGACCAAGCATCTCAGCCTTTCCAAGTCCGCCGGAAACCGCGAGGGCGGTCACAAGATGCGGGTAGAGGTAGAGGATGAGAACCATGACCACGCCAGCGAGGGCTGCTGCCGCAAAGTTCTTGAGGTAACCGATTCCGATTTGCTTCGTCTCCTCGAAGCCGAGAAGGGAAATGGGAATCGGAGAGAAGGCGGCATAGACATAGAGCTGAACGGAACGCCCGAGGGCAACGACCATCGAGACCGCATAGAAAACGAGTCCGACCACCCATGAAATGAGTCCGAAAATCAAAAGGAGGAAGCATCCGCCGAACGTGGCGTCGGCTGCATCGTCTTTGGTCATCTCGATTCCGGGTTCATACCAGTTTTTCGATTGCAGCTTGTCCGACACGTTACCAACGAGGTCGTTGAAGATGCCGTAGATGGCGGAAACAAGGTCGAGGGCGTTGTCGATGAAGTAGCTGAGGATGCAGTAGGTCACCACGAGGAACACGATATCCTTCACGGCGGGAAGGGTGCTCGTCGCGTCGATGCGCTGGCTAATCTTGATGAGCTGCATCAGCATGAAGAGACCCAGGATGGCATGGGCAACGGGGATGACCCCGGCCTGATAAAAGTCCTTTATCACGCCATACGGCTCGGTTGTTCCGAAAAGCTCGTTGAACGGCCCGGAAATGAACCTCGCATCAAGCGTCTGGTTGATGACACCGAAATAGGTGTTGAAGAGCGTGGCAGCGATTTGGAGAAGCCACGTTTTAATCATGTTGGGGATATCAAGGAAGTCCCCGATGACACCCGCGTAGGCCGGATGGGGAATGAGGAGCACGAGTGCGCAGGCGGCGAAGAGCGCGAACGTGCCCATAAGACAAGCCTTTCTCCTGCGCAGGGGAACCGTCTTCGTCTCCTCCCGCTGTGCGGCTTGTAAAGTCAGTTGTTCATTCATAGAGATTCCTTTCTGCCTGCATGGCGAAGCTGCCCTAGCCCTCAAAGGAGAACTCGCCCGTGGACTGCTCGTAAACGCAGGTGACGGAAACAGAGTTCGAGTCGTTGAGCTTGAAGTCCGTGGTGATGACCCCGTTTTCATAGTCGAGGTTCACGACTTTCTGCCATGTAGCTTCGGTGACAGAAGGGTAATGGACGGCGCACCACTTGGAGAGGGCGGTGGTGACGGCCTTCTCATCCCCGCCGAAGAGTTTCGTGACCTCGCTGTTCATGCCCTTCACGGTAATGTTTGCCACCGCTTCGGCACGCTCGTATGCGGTGTTTTTCTGAGCGAACATCGTAGAGCTTGTAAGGGTGGAGATGGTGTTCTCACCGGGGGTCTTGGAATCGGAGTTCACCGCAGCACCACTGCCATCCGTGTAGGTCACGATATGAGTGCCGGTATCGGTCTCGAAGACGATGGTATAGAGATAGCCGCCGTACCCATCGGAGGTCTTTTCCACGCGGGAGATGGCATAACTATGGACGGTCGGAGTTCCGTTCACCGTTTCCACGTAGGAGTCATCGGCAAACTTGAGGGTGTAGCGCCCCTCGCTTACCGACCAGACGGAAGAGGAGAGGGTGTCGATGAGTTCCTTGGTATCGGTATCGTATCCCTTGATGATTTCCTTCTGGGCATCGGTAAGCTCCACCTTCCCGGTTTCCTCCTTCGTCTTCTTCTCAGCGGCTGTGGTAGTGTCCGTGTTATTTTCTGCGTGCTGCTCCTTTGCGGCTTCCGCGCGGTGATGCGACACGTTGATGGCGCTCATGGCAGAGCCGCAGGTGAACATCAGGAGCAGGCACAGGGCGATGACGGAAAACTTCTTGTGTTCCGCCATCCATGCTTTCAGTTTCTTCATAGCAGGTATCCTTTCTGGTTTCCTAGCGCCAGTCCCATGGATAGCCGCAGACAACCCATCCTCTTCCGTTTTGGGAAACCCAATCGGACAGGGAGATGGTGCGCAGACCGGAGTAAATGCTATCCATGACCTTGCCATCACCGATATAGATGCCGACGTGCCCGTAAGCGTTACCGGCGGCGGTATTGGAGCCGTATTGGGCGGAGATGAGCATTCCTACCTTTATCTGGGAGAGGTCGGTGGTGGCGCGTTTCTGGCTGTAATTGGCACCATATCCCTGATTGCCGAGCTGCGTATTACCGTTGCCGCCGACGGCATGACCGGCTCTTGCATAGACCCTTGTTGTCCATGTGGCGCAAAGGTCGGCTCCCGGCCACGGAGTCTGCGAGCAGGCGTTCACGATATCCTTCTGCCACTGGTCGGCGCTCTGGTAGTCCTGCCCGCCACCGGGAATGAGGGTGGTGCCGGAGTATTGGTTCTTGAACTCCTCTGCGGTCATGGAGTCGAGCTTGGCAACGAGCGGATAGGATTGGCAGATGGAACGGTACTGGGCGATATAGCTGTCCTGCGACGCGGTGTAGTACCCACCCTCGCCGAGGGCACGCAAAAAGAGTTCGGAGTTATTGGTGTCGATGGCCTTCTGGTAATTGGCAACGCGGGTGTAGTTGGACTGCTTGTACAGGTGCTCACACCGGTATTTCATGTACGAATCATCGTCTTTGAAGACGGCGAAATCCGCGTAGGTCTTGTAGGCAGAGCCGGAAGCACTGTATTCGGTGGTGAGCATTTTAACGGAACCCGTAATGAGTCCGCCGTAGTCATAACCGGCATATTTCACGCCGCCGTAGTTGTGGTACAGCCGCCCGAGGTCGGAACCGGAGTCCGAGGTGCCGTTCTCAATCATCATCTGGCCGAGGAGTGCCGAAGCGGGATATCCGTACTGCTCGTGGGCGTTCAGGCACGCGAGCACGAGGTCGTAGGTGACCCATGCAGGCATCCCGTCAAGGGATGCGCTCTTTTGCTCCTCATCGGCGGCACCTCCACCGACAACGGAAATCAGGCCGAAGGCCAAGATGAAGGCAATGATGAGTGGAAAGAATTGGGAGACGGCACCGGCAAGTGATGAAAGCATTCCCTTGATGCCACCGGAAAGAATCGTGAGCGCCTTTTTCTTTCCAGCTTGCGTCGCAGCATTCTCGTAGACGTTCCTATGGAAGTATTTGGAGAACTGCATCCGCTTCTGGGCAGCTTTTTTATCCAGTTTCTCGGTGCGGTATTTCTTTTCCGAGAGGGCACCGAGAGAGTCTTTCTTTTCAAGTGCATCCTTACCGGAACGAAGGTGCTTTCTCGCCTTTCCGGCAAGTTTCGCGCCGGTGTGCGTGGTTGCGACCAAATCGTCCGTGCCTTCCAGCTCGGAGTCTTTGAGAGCGTTGTGGGCAGCTTTTGCGGCTACACCCTTTGCACCACGTTTCAGGCTCTTATTCAGATTGTGGCGAGACTGCACCTTTTTCGTGAGGGCATTTTTTCCGGTTAGCTGGCTACGGGATTTTCCGTCAAGGGCATCGGCGGCGGAAGTCTTCTTGCGTTTCCTTGCGATGGCATCGAGGGCGGAACTTCCCGCGCCGTGCGTGCCCTTCTTGCCGACGGAATAGAGGTCACCCTTTAAGGCTTTGGCGCTCTTATCTGCCTTTTCCACCAGACCGGTATTGACGGCATCCGTCTTTTCGGTCTTGAGGAGATTACTCATGGCTTTCTCACGGTCGTTTCCGCCGGTCGTGAAATCCGAAGCCTTCATCTGACGTTCACCGTCCTTTCCGGGGTCTTCTTACTGGGTTATCAGATAACGGGTTTTGCATCTTTCTTGTCCCCAAGCCCCGTCTTCTTCGTCTCATTGGGGTTCGTGGAGAACAGGTCATAGAGGACGTTGCCGGACGGGAACTTGCCGCGAATCGGCACGCGGGCGTTTCCTGCGATGAGCAGGCCGTCACCCGGCTCTGCGGACTCGTCGATGCATTCCTCCTCCTGCTCGGACAGGTTCAGAAGTTCCGCCCACTTCATGCGGTCGAGCGGGGACTGCTTGAGAAGCATGAGGAAGTCCGCGTTAAGGACGATATTTCGCGCCGCTTCGTTGGCGAGCATCGCCGTGGCGTTCTGACTGATACCTGTCAGCAAAAGTCCGAATTTTCGACCCTCATTCGAGAAGCGGGAGAAGTAGTTAAGTACCGTCGGGTACGCGAACATACTCTGCATCTCCTCGACGTAGAGCCATGTGCGGACGTTTCGCTTTGCATTGAAGTACATGCGGTTGCGGACGGCTTCGCAGACATTGATGAGGGCGAAGACCAGCATGGAATCCGGCAGGTCTTTCAGGTTGAAGTCCACGATGCGGGTGTTGAAATCGACGTTGCTCTGATGGTTGAAGAAGTTCATGGAACCCTTCACGAATCGCTCGTAACGGAGTGCGATGACCTGTGCCTGCTCCTCCGGCTGCTCGTTCGCGGCATCGTAGAAGTCCTGTAAGGTCGGCGGAAGATTGTCTCCGCGCCCTGCGGCCTTCTGGAAGGCAAGCTCGGTGCAGCGCTGTACGAGCGACTGGTCAACCTCAGAGAAGTTCGACCCGGCTTCGGCTGCGGAAGCGCCCGCCTGAGCTAACATCGCGTCCACCTTGAACGCAATCTGCTCGTTTCGCGTCATGTGTTCCACGGATACCGTATCGAAGGGGTTCAGATGGGTTCCGGTACCCACGCCGAAGTGGTAGGTGCTACCGCCGTAGCGTTCGGCGATAGCGGTGTACTCGCCTGCGCGGTCGATGACGTAAATCTCGTCCGTCGGATTGGAGAAGATGGTGCCAGTCATCTCGGTCTTGGTGAACATACCCTTACCGGAGCCGGTCTTGCCGCAGACGAAGCCCATCGGCGAGGTGAGCTTCTTGCGGTTGCAGACCACGAGGTTGCGGCTGTGCTTGTTCTGGCCGTAGAAGTTGCCGCCTGCATCGTCAAGCTCCTGCGTGGCAAACGGCACGAGGATGGAAACCTGCGCCGTGGTGAACATGCGGGAGATTTCCACGTGGTTATGGCCGAGCGGGAGGATGGAATTAAGTCCCTGACGCTGGCGATAGTCATAGGTGTCAAGCTCGATGGAGTTCTGACGTGCCGTGGAGATGATGCGAAGTACCTGCGTATCCAGCGCTTCCTTGCTCTCCGCGTAAGTGTAGACAAGCCCCGTGAAGACATAGAGACGCTGGTTCTTGTTCTGCAAGTGGTCGAGCACGTCCTCCGTCTCCTCCTTGGAGTATTTCAGCTCCTGCGGGAGGATGGAGAAGTCATAGCCTTTGTTCACTGCCGAGCGCTGTTCCTCGATGATTTCCTTGTCAATCCATGCGGAACGGGTGCGCACGTAATTGATAGCCTTGGATTTATCCATGGGCTGCACGTACCACGTGATAGCCATGGGGATAGGAAGGTCTGCCATGTCGGCAAGTGCGCGGTCGGAAAGTTCCGAGCCGAACTTCTTCATCACGAGTACCTGTGCGTAGACCCCGTTATCGAGTTTTACGCAGTCGTTATAGTGGCCGTCCGGGCGGAAATCAATCTGCGTCGGTGCGATGCAGTCCTTGGTAGTCTGTAAGCGCTTGGCGGAAATATCGCGCTGGTAATCGAACAGGAACGGCTTATAGGGGTTTAAGAGTGAATGGATGACAGAAAGGCGCTGGGTGCCGTTCATAAGGTGCGCCTTGCTGCCGATGGAGTTTAGGATGCGGGAGGATTCGACCTCGATACGGGAGAGCTGACGCGCTGCATCTTCTGCGGTGTCTGCCGTCACGGAATAGGTGAGGTAGCGGTTCCTGCGGATGTTGCTGACCCCCTCCTTCACCTTATCGTTCAGGATGTTGTTGAATACCTGCGCGTCGTTCCTTGCAGCATCGTTTGCCTGACGCTCCGGGTCGAAGAACTTGCGGTGACCGACCTCTTCCTTGAGAAGCGGCGTGTTGATGACGCTCATCTGCACGAGCGTATCCGCACCGAACTGGTCGTAAAGGCGGGTGATGGCAGAGAACATGGCTTTCTGCTGCTCATCGCGCACCGAGTGGTAACTGGTGTCATCGAAGGCGATGGAAGAGGAAAACATCCCCTCCTCCACCTCACAGATGCCGTCCTGATACATCTTGTTGTAGCCGATGTAGTTCACCACGTCTTTCGCGGAGTCGCGCTTCTTTCTGGCATCGGCCATCTTATCGGACAGCTCCTTGTCCCTGTCCTTTAACTGGGACTTGATGGAGCTGTAGGTCTTTTTCGCTTCCTTCTCGGCCTTCTTGGCTTCCTTTTTCCTGCGCTTCATCTCGCGCTTGGCGTGCTTCTTCTCCTTTCGGGTCAGCTTTCCGGCACCCTGCGTGACGTGTGCGACCTGAGAGATGGCATCCATGTCGATAGCGCCGGTATCGGAGCGCAGGGGCGCGGTGTTCCCGAACCCGTCACCGGATGCGTGGACGAACGCGTCCACGTCAAATGCGGCGTTAAGAGATGACCCGTCCTGCCCTTGGGGAGTAGGATTCGATGCCGCGAAGGTTTCCCTGCTTTCGGTAGTGTTTTCCATAGATAGTTCCTTTCTGCTTGCTGTTTTCCGACTCAGAGAGAAATCCCGCAAGACGCATGGACGGCTTGTAGAAGATGCGGTCGTTCGTGAAGTTTGCCTTAAGCCAAAGCGGCGCAAACTGCTCGAAGGGCATCCCGCAGGGCTTCACGAAGCCCACGCACCAAAACGGCAACGAGACGGCGTAGATAAAATAGGTGCAATCGCTGACGTTCAGCCCCAAAACGAAGTAGATGTAAAGCCCGGCAAGTACCGAGACAGAAAGCGCACCCGTGATGGATACCAGGGTGCGCATGGTCATCTTGCCTACGATTTTGGGCTGATACTCGGCGATATCCTTGTGTACTGCTACAGAGAGCATGTTAGATATCGCTCCTTTCTAACCCGCGAGGGAACCCCAGTTGATACCGGTCTTGAAGTACACGGCAGCACCCACGACGATGGCACCGCCGATAATCATGGCGAGGGCACCGGAGAGCTGACCGCCGCCGCCCTGCATACCGTCCTTGATGGTAAGGCCAAGGTTCACAAGGCCGAAGACGATGAGGATGCCGCCGAGGGCGGTCACACCATCAGAGAGAAGGTTTTTCACGTTTTCCAGCATGGTTGATTCCTTTCTTTCTTGTTTACTTGTTTTCTAGTAACCGTACAGATGGGCAAAGGCGATACAGGTAAGTCCCGCGACGATGATTGCAACGGCTTTGCGTATCTCCCCGCCCCCGCCGCGAAGAAGTCCCGCGAGGGTCATCCCAAGATAGATGATTCCCACGACGGTGAATGCGCCCGCAGCGGTTCCTATCGCCGGGGCGGCGAGTTTGACGAGTGTTTCCAAGTTCCTTCCTCCATTCGTCCCCTTCCTGCCTTTTTCGCGTGGCATTTCTCTTAATTATAAGTGACTACCGGTTCAGCAATTTACCCAGAAGCCCTTTCCTTGATTTTTTCCATGCCGCCCATTTCCATGCCGTGAACTCCGCACCCATATCCTCATCGGGGGTGTACGGCTCGCAGCCGTTTTTCAGATACCGCTCGAAATCGAAGGAGTTCTTATGCAAACGCTTCCAGTTGCGCTTATCCACGATATAGCGGTATCGCTTATGGGCGTGGGGGTCGTACTTATCATCCATGAGCGGGTTGGTACCGGCGATGAGCAGGATTGCCTTTAGGCGGCTCATCTTGCCGATTTCTGCTGCGTCGATAAGGTCACGACCCTGAATCTGCAAGTTCTTACTGGCGCTTGAGGACTGCCCCGTGGACTCGTTGTAAGTCATCTGATGGATGGTCTGCTTGCCAATCATCTCCGCAATCTCCTTGTTGGTGGAGTTGGACTTGCCACCAAGGAAGAGCGTCGAGTCGCAGCAGTCGATGATGGTCTGCGCCTTCTTATCGTACTTGCTTTCCAGCTGGCTCATGGATTGCAGGATGATGGTGATGCCGATGTTACGGGAACGGGTGACCGCGATGGTCTCCTCAATCTGCGGGATGGTGCCGATGTTGGCGAACTCATCGAAGATGAAATGCACCGGGGTCGGGAGTTTCCCGCCATAATCCGAAAGAGCTTTTCGGCACAGCTGGTCGATGGTCTGCCACATGAGAATGGCGAACAGGAAACTGAGGGTCTTGTCGGTATCGGAGAGGATGCCGAAAATCGCCACCTTCGCATCCGGGTCACCAAGGGTGTCAATCTCCATCTCGTCGTAGGTCAAAAGCTCGCGCACGCCGTCCGTCGCGATGGGCGCAAGGCGCACGTTGCAGGAGATGAGGATGGATTTTAAGGTCTTTCCTGCGGCCACCTTGAAGTTCTTGTAGTTCATCAGGGCGAAGTCCTCGTCGGCGGAAAGTCCCCCGCAGTCGGCGGGCTTCACGCCGTCGGAGTTGCGCTTGAACTTACTGGGCACCCAAGACCAGCCGTTATCTGCCTGCTTGGTGCCAAAGCTCCTTGAGAGACCGGCATTTCCCGCAGCGTCAGGAGAAGAGCCGTCGCTTTGCTTGTACTTCTTGCCCTCCTCGATTTGGAGGAACATGAGGTCAAGAGCGGACTTGAAGTTCTCATCGTTCTCTCGTGCTTCCGCAAGGGAGAGGAGCGTGAGAAGCGAGGACATGTTGTAGTCCTTCGCCGGGAACCAATCGCGTAACAAGGCGATGAGCGCCGTGTAGAGCATCTTCTCCGCGTTCTCCCAGAACGGGTCACCGCTCGATTTCCCCTCGGGATTCGTGTTCATAATGAAGCAGTTCACGAAGGAGAGGATATCGGTATCCGTCTTCACGTACTTTAACGGGTTGTAGTGCATGGACTCATCAAGGTTGATGGTATTGAAGCTCTTGAGCTTATAGCCGTTGTCCGTGAACAGGTATCCGGCATCCTTAAGAAGGGTTCCCTTTGGGTCGGTGACAAAGTAGCTGGTGTTGAGCTGGCAGATGTTCGGGGTCACGTAGTTAAAGGTCTTGCCGGAACCGGAGCCACCGACCACGAGGACGTTTAGGTTGCGGTCGTATTCCGGGTCGAACTTGGGACGGTGCAGGGCAAGGCCGAAGTTCTTGGTGAAGAGAAGATTGTTATCTTCGGTCTGCAAGTCCTTAAACTTCTTTCCTTCCTTCAAAGTGCCCCAGCGGGCGGAACCGGATTCTTCGCCGGAACGATAGTTTCCGATGAACGCCACGTAGCGAAGCCAAATCATCCAGATAATGAGAAAGCAAGCCCCGCCAAACAGCAGGGAGTTACTGGTCATATCGAGGGCAAACGGTGCATCCCCTATGGTCTGCCACATGGTGAGCATGGCATCGCCCAGATGGTCGAAAATCTGCCCCGGATAGGTGACGAGGGTTTCGGCATAACGGTCACCGAGATAGAAGAAGACCGTGGCGATGACGAGGGTGCCGAGCGCCGAGGTGGCAATCTTCTTATTGATTTCCGGGTTCGCGCTATTTGCCATACGCATCCTCCTTTTCCACTGCTTCCAGCACAAGCAGGAGCGTGGTCACAATACTCGTGCGCGTCTCCCGCGTGGCCGCGTGACGGAATCCTTCATAGCAGGTGAGCGAAAAATCCTCGGACACATCAATACCGTTGGAATCGCGCGGAGTGAGACCGTCGCAACGGGAAAGGGCGGAAGGTTCCCAAAGGGTCGTGATGCCATCTTCCGATTTCACGCGCTTGCACCCGGACTTCATTTCATAGAAAAGGTTGTCGAGGGTGGTATGGGTTTCGTTGTCCTTTGGCAGGGCGGCATCGAGGAGGGAGATAAGGTTCCCGATGGTACGCTGGGAAGGCTCGCACCAGTCCCTTAAATATCCAAGGGCTGCCATCAGAAGAAGTTTTTCCGTCTTCTTAAAGAAGTCCCCATCTGAATCGGAAAGGTTCACGATGGATTCTGCGATGGTCTCGATATCGCTGTCCGACTCCATGGTAAGAAGCGGGGAGCATTTCAGCCTGTCCGGCAATTTGTCTTTGAGTGTCATGGTCTATCTCCTTACAATACGTCTTCGCCGTTAAAGGGCAGGCTCGAACCATGCTCCCGCGTGGTTTCCTGCGCCTTCGTCTCCGTATCCATCTGGTTCTTGGCAGCGGTCATATCGCGTGCTTCCCCCGTGAGGGAATAGGACTCGGAATCATATTGCTGCTCCTTGCGAATGTCGGAAGGACGAATCTCACTTCCGGTCTGCTCCGCATCCATGACGGCGGTGCGGGAATCGGTATCTGCGCCATCGTGGCTCTCAATACCGGAGTTCGGGTCGGGCGTGCGCCCGTCGTTATCCATGGAACCGTCGGATGCAACCGGCTCTAGCATCTGTTGTTCGTCACGCATCTGCTCCTGCGTCAGACGCGCATTCTGCATGGCAAGGTCTCCATCCGGGAGGGTGCCAGCGTCCTTCGGGGTATTCTGCTCGAACCAGTTGTGGGTCACATCGAGGTCGTACCGGTTCTTTAACGTCTCCGCAGAGACCGGCCAGTCGCGACCGCGCTCATACGCCGGTACCGAACCGTCTTTATTCAGGCTTGCAGGCTCGTAGGCCATGACCTCACCCTTGCTGGTTTCAGTCACACCGAAGCCCTGCGCGTTCATCTTGCGCTCGAAGTCGGAAAAGTCCGTGCAGTCTTCCCTTGCCTTTTGGGCAGCATCGAGGATGTTCTGGGTATGGATGGCGGTGTCCTCGGCGCGAAGAGTGGCAACCCTATCGCTGCGGGCAGGTGCATCCTTTCCCGGCACGTCATAAGTCTTTTCCGGGGCATCCGTTTTCACCTGCGTCGCGTGAACCTTGTAGGGGGCACCGACAGAAATCACATCGAAATCCTCATGGGTCTCACGACCAACCATCTCGGTAAGCTCCTTGTGGGAGTAACCGGAGAAGAAAATCGAATCGTCGATATTGAGGTTTTCGGTATCCTGCTCGCTAAAGAGCACATCGTAAGTCTCTTCTGGCGCGTCCTTGTAACGGATGGTGACCGGAATGACCGTTACGTCCTCTGCCGGGAGGTCGGGATAGCTTGTCAGCTCCGTGAGGGAATCCATGGTCTTCTTATCCACGGGTTCCGCGTGATTCAGTGCATCGGTGATACGCTGCTCATCGAGACGCGCCATTACATCCTTAAATTGCGGGGCATACCCTGCGACGGTCTCGGCATCCTCTTTGGCAAAGGCAAGGAATCCGTTTCCCTGTTTGTCCGTGTAGGCGGCGGCATAGGTACCATTCTCGCGGCATACCTGCGCATAGTAGGCGGCTTCCTCGGAAGTACCAAAGGGCACGACCACCTGCTCACGAGAGGATTGCTTCTCAGCCATTGCTTTTGCGGCTTCAGGAGTGTTCCCCTCTTTCTTATAATGGCGCTGCCACCAGTCAAAAGCACGTTCCCTGCCACGTCCGAACCGCAAGTAGTTCTCCGTCTGCCTTGTGACGAAGTTTAGGAGGGCGTTTCCCATGTCATCGCCGAAATCCTGAGCCATGTGGCATCATCCTTTCTTTTCCGATTTCCTGCTTTTTGAAGCGGCAAGAATGCCGTCTCCTTGGGGACAGATTATAACGCAGGCTATTTTTCTATCCCTCTGCCCTATACACGAACATGCAGGTAGAAACTGCCAAATGCACGGATGCCGATGATAGAAAAAGACACCATTTAGCATCAAATGAACCCATTTGCGCCTATTTGCGAACGTTGACCCTTTTCTCGTCCGGGTAGAGGGATTCGCCCCTCAACCATCCCGCCCACAAATCTTTCATAAATCCGCAGGCGGATTGACGGAAACATTTGGAACGGAAAAGTTGACCGGCTCCGGCTCCCGTGCATTCGCCTTCGCTGCCGCGATGCGCCGGACGCAGGAAAAGCGAGGGGCTTTCCCGTCGGGCACCGCGACCGCTCATTATATGCACGGAGATTGCTGAAATGGGGCGCTGCCCCAAACCCCGGCCACTCCGCGCAAGCCGCAGGATTTTGCCCTTTCGGCGGGGAAAATACAAGTCTTGAATGTTTACCGGCTTTCTTGTAAAATATATATATAGCAAGATGGTTGATACCTTCTTGTGAGTCGAACAGGAGGTGGTTAACACCGATGAATCAGGAAGAAACGATGCTTTTGCATAAGGAGAGATACAAGGAAACGATTAAGAACCTGACCGTGATGAGCGATATTCTCGCGCGGAACGTATTCAAAGATAAGAATGCCTGCGAGTATGTCCTTAGAATTATTCTGGAAGACAAAGAGCTGACCGTCATCGACAATGAGACGCAGATGGATTTCAGGAATATGCACGGCAGGGGTGTCGTGTTGGACTGCGTGGCAAAGGATGGAAGCGGACGCATCTTCAACGTCGAGATACAGCAAGACGATGAAGGGGCGCACCCGAAGCGTGCCAGATACCATCTTGGGATGATGGACTCGAATGTGCTGGATACGGGAAAGAACTTCGATAAGCTCCCGGAGACCTACGTGATATTTGTCACCTTGAAGGACGCGCTTGGATGCGGACTCCCGATAGCCCATATCGACCGGATAATCCGCGAGAACGGCAAGGAGTTCGGGGACGAGGAGCACTTCATCTACGTGGATTCCAGTAAGGACGATGGCAGCGAGCTTGGAAGACTGATGCACGATTTCCGTGCGAAGGAAGCGAAAGAGATGCAGGCGGGAGCCTTGGCCGACCGCGTGCACGAACTGAAAGAGACCGAGAAAGGGGTGGAACATATGTGCAAGGAAATGGAGCAGCTTTGCGATGAAAGAGAACTTGAAACGAAGAAGAATGTGGCTTACTCCCTCGCTGAAAAGAAAATGAGCGTTGAGGATATTGCCGAGGTTATAAAAGTAAATATTGAAACCGTAAAGAGCTGGCTCGCAAGCACAACAGCGGCAAGATAGTTAGCCGCATAAACAGCTTCACGGTTTTATGGCTCTGCGGGTTATCAGCTCGCAGAGCCTTTTGATATTGACTCCTTAGTGTCTAGTGTTGATTCATTCGAGTATCCAATTCTCCAACGAGAGCGTTGGAATGACTAGACGATTTTACGAACTTTGAGTTGCTAACATTCTGCTAACAGATACCGTTCCACAAGTGGATATGGAGTACCGGTTAGGACAGAAGGAAGCATCTGCTTAATTCGTAGAATGCCCGTAGTTACAGCGTCAAGCGGTCATCTGGTATCAGAGGATACCAAGTGCTACCGAATTGCAGGGAGAACTCCTAAGGGTCAGGTGGAGCAATCCCCTTTTGGAAGCGATTTATGAAATAAATTTGAAAATTGCTCCGTGAAAATTAAATACGTCTCAGTACCTCAGTAGGATAGAGGGTTCGCCTCCTAAGCGAAACGTCGCAGGTTCGATTCCTGTCTGGGACGCCAGCAAACAACGCTGAAAGCCTTGATTTATCGAGGTTTTCAGCTTCTTTTGTTTTTGGCTTATAACCTGTCAGATAAGAACATATTTAATTTATATTTTGCAATTTCTTTTGATTTTCAGAATTTGTAATTCGATATTTTTATGACTGTTTGAGTAGAAGAGTTTGCTAACACTTTTTTTATTTTGAAAAAATATCAGCAGATTTTTGAAGATTTGCTAACACTTTTGAAAAATTACTTTGAAGCTGATTGTTTCAAAAGCATTTTTTTCATCTCCGGCGTAAGTGATTTTAAAAGCTGTAAAAGCTCCATATCACTGTCTGATAAGCCGTTGTTTTCTGGCTGAACTTCCTCATTTTGTGGTTGCATTTCTGAATCATGGTTTAGAGTGGAATAAAATTGTTCGTCCATCTTTTGAGCGTTGTAACGTCTATCTTCGTCTATGATTTCTGAATAAACGTCTGTAACCATTTCTGCTTCTGCATGACCTGTATCGCCTTGTACCGATTTTACATCGCCGTTGGTCATTTTCAATTTGTATCCTGTGGATAAATGACGCAGACTGTGGAAAACAACTTTTTCATAGCCATTTTGTTCGCATAACTTTTGAAATCTGTCTCTCACAATTCTACTTTCAACGGGATTTCCATTTTCCAAAGCTATAACAAGGTTGTAATTGTTATAAGCGTCTCCTAGAAATTCCTGCAATTCCTTTTGGTCTTTTTGATATTGCACCAGTAATTCCGCAACCGTCTTTGGCAACCATACGGTACGATTACTTGTTTCTGTCTTTGGTGTCTTTAATACAAGCCTTGTTGTGCAATGTGGCTTTTGTGTCGGAAAAATCTTGATAATATCTTTTTCCTTTAATTTCTCCAATACGCATTGAGCAGGAAAACGCCAAATGCATACAGATGGTTAATAAATCGTCGTCTGACTGCTGAATTGCTTCACGGAATGTATCTACACTCCATACTTTTCTTTTTACCTTAGGAACTTTAGGAAGCGTTGCTAATGAAGCAGGGTTACGCTTGTTGGTATCAATATATTCCCAACGGATTGCTTGATTTAATGCACAGCGTATAATGTCGTGTATTTTCTTGATATTGGCAGGTTGTACGCAACGTCCAGTAGCTTTTCTGTTAGCTCTGGGTACTTCTGGAACACTCAATAAATCATTGTAGTAGGCAGATAATTTCTTTGTGGTAATCTCATTTAACTTCCAATCCCCGATAAGTGGATTGATGTAATTTTCGATAGTACCGACTTTGCTACTAAATGTACTAGGCGACCATTTTGACGTACCATAGAGATTGACAAATATTTTTAAAAGTCACAAAGCGTAATATCTTCATCGGTACTATCAAGTTCTTTTTTCGATTCATCAATTTGGCGTGCAAACTGTTCCTCTAAGGGAACAATCACATAACCATATTTTTCTTGATAATACTCAACAAATGCTTTTCTCTGCTTTGCTTCTTTCTTTGTCTCTAACGTATCCCATTTCTGTTTACGTTCTCCTGCATTGTCTAAATACCAGTAAATAACGGAAAATGTTGATTTTCTTTTTTTGATTGAAGCCATAATATATTCTCTCCTTAACAGTTAATTTTGATTTAACCATTTATCGAAAGAATCTTTAGATACCCGTATGGCTCTACCAGCACGAACATAAGCGAACTGTCCACTTTTAACCAATGCGTAAGCCACTTTTTTACTCACACATAATTGTTCTGCAATTTCCTCTACTGTATATGTCTTTTTCTCCTTTTTAGGAGTTTCTGTATTTGATGTATCACTTATCACGAGTAATAATAACTCCTTTCCGTGTGATAACAGCAAAATACATACGTTTAACAAGGTCATTATAGCATATCAATAACTCTTGCGGATATGTTTTTTGCCGTTGCTAACACTTTTGCTAATACTTTTTATATGCAGACAAATGGCTTTGGCAAGCTAAGAAGTAAGCGGAACAGGAAAGAGGGAAGTGCTTATATGAAGCGTTCCGCAGATATTACCTATTCGATTTTTATGTCAAATTCCAATATCATTTTCATAATGGCTTCTCTGATACGACCTTTTAACTCCATATCCACAGCGATATATACATTTCCGTATTCATCATATAATGGGCGAATACAGCTTTTTGATATATACGGGTCATAGAAATCTAAGATTTTATCAATGGAAATTTTGTCGCCGTCCATAGCCGATGAAATCACATAAAATGATGGCTTCTTATACGAACGTTTTTGTTTCAAATACTAATTTCCCTCCTCTAATGACTTTTTCATTTGTTTTAATGCATAGTGTCGGTTTTGAAATACACCACTTCGGGATATATTCTGCAATTTTGCAATTTCCGTATCACTCATATCCAAGAAATAGTACATAAGTACATTTTCACGGTAACGGTCAGATAATTGTTTAATGACTTTTGCCAGCTCATCGTCATATACATAAATGTCATGTCCACATATATTGAAAGTCGTGTAATCCGTTTTATATGTATCCCATATAGCAACTTTATCTATGATAATGTCGGGAAGCTCACAAAAGAGGATAGCTTCTGCTTGATTCTTTTTCAACTCTTTGTAGTAATCTTTTACAACTCCGAAAACAGTTTTTTTTTAACAACTATCAAAACGACACATTACAGTTTTCTGGAAGTCAGATGGTTTCACGTTCTCACCTCCTCCCTGTGCTGTTTTGTATCTATCCCTCTTTCCACTCCATATAAGAAAAAAACAGGGCAGTTGCTAAGTGATTTGAAAAAATAATCGCTATTTTAGATAAAATTTATATTTGCCCTCAATATATAGCCGACGAGAAAGGCAAAAATTGTTCAATTCGATAAAAAACGACAAAAAAAGACCTGCACACTTAATGTACAGGTTAAGGAAATGGTGATTTCTTATAAATTAGTATTTAATTTTTGTTGCCATCGTATAAACGTATTCTTCTGGTGTAGGGCGTTTCTTTCCAAAATAACTTGAAAATTCAGCTTGCACATCTGGGTCATCGCTGTAATACATTTCATCAATGGTTGACTGAATACGTTCTTTTACTTCTGATACGGAAACACCCTGTTGATGTGCAATCGCTTTAAACACTTGTTTTGTATCACGTTTTTTGATACACAACATCTAACCACAACCTTTCTGAATAAATTTATTTCCATTCGATAATATCACAAAATATGAAAGAAAACACAATAAATAATTTTGTATATCCCCTTAATTTTAGTCATTCTTCCACCGATTGATATAATTTATCTATCTTTTCTTTAATTACAGATTGTTCCATTGATTTATCAGAAAAATAAAATAACTCTGTTTCTCCAATTTCATTTTTCTCTATATAACATTGAAGCACACCCAATGCTGGAAGTGTATAATAATTAACAACATTTGTAGAAAATTCCCGCTCAGCAGGATACTTAACTTTAGGTGTATCGACTATATTCAACACTTCTTGTACTAATTGACTTATTTCATCAGTTGTTATCTGATTATTATCATCATAAATTATATCTATCGACATAGTATTTTCATTGTATACCAATTTCTGACCATATTTTTCTTCAACAACTTTTTTCGCTTTTTCAAAAAAATTTTCATTTTTTAAGATAGTAGAAAGATATTCATCACGACACCCAAAATGATATGTATTATTATATATTAAATCTCTAACTTTAAAACTTATTCCATTTTCATCTTCAAAAAGTCCTTCATTTTTTTGTTTGTCAAATGATTTAACCACCTTGAAATTATATTCTGGATAAGCGTTTTCTAAACACATAACTATTCGTTCATCTGTATCTTTCCCGTGTAAAGGATTGTCTTTGTCTGATTGACACCCACTTACCATAAAAACCAGACTAAGGCTTAATATAACGGATACTATTTTTTTAATAAGCATCTCCCAAATCTCCTTACATAAATATTAGATAATATCTGCAACTCTTATTTAAACTTTAAATCATACATTGGTGGGCTATCAATATTTATTGTGCAAAAACGATATTGCATTTTGCAGGAGAATGCGTTTTTGCCAATTAAATACCCATTTTGAGTACAGGTCGTATATTTTTTACATGATTTTTTTAACATAGTATAGAGTTCTTTAGATTCGGCATCTTCATACCAAATTGTACTTATTTCTGTTGGAAACAGAGCATTATCTTCATAAACACCGCCTATATTTATAACGACAGAAGACTCATTTAATTCTTGGTCTAAGAAAAAAATAAATTTATCTAAGCACATATTGTTTTTTCGCTTCAAAGGTATTGTATCATTATGACATATAAGCCATTGATTGTTAGTATGATTGCCTTTTGTGTTAATACCAAAAAGAGTATCTTTCGTTATATCAGAAGTTTCTATTAGGTTATACATACGCCCACATTTGAAATAATGGATTTTAGTATTATGTTGAAAATCTAAAAAAATAGAAAGTAAATCATCTTTGGTTGCAAATATTCTAAAACTTCTACTTGTCATGATATTTTCACTCCTTAACTTTCTATTTTTATATTTCTTAAACCATACTATATCATAATAAAATGCAGAATAGTATAGAAAAAACAACAAATTACCATACTATTCTGCTGTAATATTTATCCTACAATCTTCCAGTTATCGTCCTTATGAAGCACAAGGTCATACTGTGAGATTTGCGTCATTTTCGACTTGTTATCCAGATATTTCACAGACACACTGACCTTGA
>ENA-OWPB01000170-OWPB01000170.1-human-gut-metagenome-genome-assembly--contig:-NODE-170-length-90263-cov-5.027348_pt1 | contig 90263 bp, 125 predicted proteins | sample MGYA00248260_ERZ651838 | MGnify/ENA primary metagenome ERZ651838 (study PRJEB26924, sample SAMEA4378304) | human gut metagenome | biome: human gut; feature: human-associated habitat; material: faeces... | reverse complement strand
TTCCGGCTCACGTAGAAATGATGGGTCTGATCGGTGCAGGTAACAACCCAATGGTTGGTATGACTGTTGCAGTTGCAGTTTCGATCGAGGAAGCAGCAAAAGCTGGTAAATTCTAAGAAATGCCGATTTTATGCGGTTTTTAGAAGTCGATAGAAGTGATAAAAAGTAGAGAAAAGAAGGTCATTTGACACTTATTTGACAACTATTTGACAACTTGTATTTGACAACCAAGAATTTAAAAATTAGAGGGCTATTCTTATAGAGTAGCTCTCTTTTATTGCATTTTTTCCAGATCTTCTCTTAACCATTCGACATCTCTGATTGTGTATACGGACTCTGTTATGTCTTTTATATTATGTCCCATCATCTCCTTTAACGCATATTCGTCAACATTGGCACGTTTACATCTTGTTGAAAATGTCATTCTTGGATCATGAGGTCTGTGATCCGGGTTAAGATTCAATCTAGCAATTGTTTTATCGAAACGGTATTTGTATTTATCATATGTCACTTTATATGAACCAGAATGGGTTTGACCTGTATCGTTTAAGAGATATGGACTTCCAAGTTTTATAGCTTTATCATAATTTCTTTTAACAAGTTCTCTTATTTTTGTATGGATGGGCACTATACGCTGTTTTCCAGCTGTTGTTTTTATACCAGCACAGGCATACCAATCGTTTATGTTTACCTCATCCAATCGAAGTGTGGCCAATTCTTGAGGTCGCCATCCCATATAGCATTGTATTATAATCCAATCGACGTACGGAACGGCGTCTACATTAGACCACAAAGTCTGTAATTCATCCTCCGTAAAAATAATATGGCTTTTCTTATTTTCATCTTTTTCTTTTATAATCTCATCTGATATTTCAAAAGTCCTAGCATAATTTTTATCTACAATTTCGTACTCCAACGCATAATCCAACATCAAGTTAAATAATGATTTTATTCTCGATTTTGTACTGGCGGTTGGATATATTTTTTGCCCTTTTTGCTTACCATTTGTTTCCACCCTAAAACCATTATCTATACACCCTTTTATATGTCTTGCTCGTATATCTTTAATATTCATAGAATATACGGAAGAACAATATGCCCAAGCAGATGTTATGGTTCGAGATGAACTATCCTTTATCTTGGAAAAATAGTCGGTACTCCATTTCTCATATAATTCTTTGACCGTCATGGATGAATCGAGATCATATGGGTTTCGGTTATATTCCACTAAAGCCTGGTATGCTTCATTGTACGTTTTAAAGAAACAAATCGGTTTTAATGATTTGAGTATAGGTTTTCCTTCCGGTGTCTTACCAACGCAAACCCGTACTCTGAAAGTATTTCTTAAATTTTTTCCTTTGACCTCTGAAATACTACCAAAGCCATTCGGTAACCGACGTCTACGATTTCCTGTTTTACATTTTCTTTTCTTTTTACCTTCGTTTTGCATCGGATAACCGCAATGAGGACAATTCACAGCTTTATCACTCACTTGTAGTTCACACTCCGGACATTTTAATAGCATAATCAATTTCTCCTTTCTTTTTGGTTATGTCATAATATAACTCATTTCAGAATAAGTCAATGATTATTTTCAAGATGACTTGCTATTTTTTTGTTAAATTTTACTATTGTATACCAGTTGAACCTGTATTTTTGTTCAATGTATTATATATAGCGAAGCATATATGAAGGTTGAGGTATTAAAAAATGAATAAAGTAGAAATGATTTGTAAGAAATGCAAGCAAGCGATGAAAAGATATGATGGAGTTGAACGAATTATAAGAAGAAAAGGAAATAAAGTGGATCATATAATTGTCGAACGCTATCGCTGTCCGAAATGCGGAAGTATACATAGAATGTTACCAGACTCACTATATCCTTATAAACAATATGAGTCTGATATTATAGATGGCGTCATTGAGGGACTTATAGATTCCGATACCCTTGGTTTTGAGGATTATCCGTGCGAGATGACTATGAAACGATGGCGGAAAAAGACAGATAATTGTGAGTTTTCCACCGAGTTTGTTTTTACATAAAAGATATTTGATTATAGAATAGTGACAGAAAGGAGGAAGAAGTAAATGAAAGTAGACGAAATATTTACGAAGGGTTCCGTACCGGTGGCGATAGCAGCTTCAGTATATGGAAAAGATGCTACATGGGTGAGGGCCGGACTTATAACCGGATATTTACCGATCGGGACTGCAACGCGAAACGGAAAAATAATAACGAATATTGATCAAATGGATAGTAGATACGGCCGGATCAACTATTATATTTCACCAAAGAAATTATACGATGAAACCGGATACGTGTGGAAAGGGGAAAGGTGACTACGACATTAAGAACCGAGCTATCTAAGAGAAATCCATATTGGATTGAGAAACATAGAAGATGTGAGTTAAAACATTTTTGTCTTCAATATCCAATATGGAAACACAATTATGATTCATTAAACGGAGTAATAGGACAGTCTGGAGTGGTGTCATTTGGAAATCGAGGATCGCAGATATCAAATCCGACCGAGAGAATTGCTCTTGAGAAAATGTTTTATTCAGAACGAATGGGTATGGTGGAAAAAGCTGCAAAAGAAGCCGATCCAGAACTTGCTGATTATATTTTGAAAGGGGTGACCGAGGGACTGTCTTATGATGTGATAAAAGCCAGAATGAACATTCCGTGCTGCAAAGATGTCTATTACGACAAATACAGAAAATTCTTCTGGCTTTTGAGCAAAGAGCGAAATTGATTCGCGATTTTTACAATTCCTTTAACGGAAAGGAGGTGACTATTATGAATTACGAACTGTTATTATCAGATGTTCGTGAAGTGACAAAAGAGAAACTTAAAGAGATTAGTTTCAATCTCGATTCTCGCAGCATTCAACGTATTAAAGAGATGCAACTGAATGCTGAAGACGAAAAGAGATTGATCATGATCATTAAGGATCATTCGTTTTTCGCAAACATGCTGATCAATGCACTCAAAGAAGATTAATAGAGTGCTTGATTCCAATCGAGAGGGTTTTCGCAAATTTTGCGATTTCCCTCTTTTTTTTTTACTGATGGATGATTGTGGAAATTATATCTCCAAGTTTGTCACAAGCTGATTTGCGATCTATCAATGCTTCATCGAGCGTTTTGTCTCCGTAAACATCTTCGACTTGTTCTGGAGTCCAAATATCTCCAATCTCCTCCATAGTTTCAATGAATGTGTTAATCTCTGTTTTTGTCATCTCAATGCTCCTTTCCATTAAAGTGATGTATAGGTAGTATAACATATGGGCATTGAAAAATAAAGTATGAAAAACTGAAAATATATGATATACTATCTTTAAAAGTGTCAAATACGATTTGGAGGAAAGATAAGATAAAATGAGATTGATATCGATGAAATGTCCGGAATGTAAGGCAAACTTATCAGTGGAAGAAGGACGTAAGTATTGCTTTTGTCAGTATTGTGGAACTAAGATAATGCTGGAAGATGACCGAGTCAATAAAACATACTATACATACAGAAATGAGGCAAGACTCAGACAAGCTGAAATTGACAGGGAAATAGCATTGAAAAAGCTTGAGATTGAGAAGATAAAAGTAGAACAAGAAGAAAAACGAAAAAACAAAAATCGAAGATTAAAAATCATAGTAGCAATTATATTGGCGATATCAGTTTTTGCTTTGGGCTTATCTGGATATCTTTTAGAAGATAGTTTCTTAGTCGTAATGGCTATGTTAATGTTTATGGTTTTGTGTACCTTAGGAATAACATCTTTAGACAACGATAATAATAAAAAATAATTCTAAAATTTCGCGTAAAAAACTTCTTCTTTTATGAGAACGTAAACGTTGATATTTGAAAGGAGAAGAAAAAAAAATGAGAACAGAATTTAATGCGATGATGGAGACAGCAAACGATAAGTATATAAAATTAATCGATGCTATCTACAGATTGAAAAATGGATCGGAAGTAGATTTCGAGAAATTGTCGAATCTGGTGAACAGCATTTACAACGACGAATTAGAACTTATCGTTATGTTGGACGAAATCGAACGAAATAGAATACAGTCTCAAAAGGGACCGCAGATATTCAACTTTATGATGAAATAGATTAGAGGCTTCGGCCTCTTTTCTTTTTCGCGAAAATTACAGTGCGTATTATGGAAAACAATAAATACATTTAAAAAGAAAGGAAGAGAATTATGAAAAAATCTTTAGTGTTAATTATGGTTATTGTAGAAGCTATCCTGTTTGGATGATTGAACAATACGAAACAATTTAAAGTAAGAAAAGCTAAAGGATTGAGTCAGCAATGACTCTTTCTTTTTATCCTAGATTAACCATTTCCTATGCTAGGATAAAAAACCGTACGCAGGTGACAGGTATTAAAGATATATTTGTACTGTCAAAAATACTAAAAAGGAGGTAAGAACATGTCATATTTAGTTTTCTTAGGTGGGATTGTATTCGGTGTTATATTTACTCGAATCTTGATGGGTTTGTTATCAGGTTCAGGTTTTTTCTCAATAATACCTTATGGAAAAGATGACGGATTTTATAAAGTGAGTGTTAGTCTCAAAAAAGATGAAAAACTTCTCAAAAAGAAATACATCATCTTAATCAGAGATGATTCGCAAAAATAACAGTTGCTTTAATGGAAATATAATAACTTAAAGGAGGATTACAAAATGAAAAACGAGGTTATGCTGAACGATGAAATTAAATCGGAACTCAACGAATTGGGTAAACTTAAAGTCGGAACAGAGGAATACAAAATAGCAGTGGAAGGTATTACCAAACTTATGGATCGAGCTATCGAGATCAATAAGATCAATACTGATGCTCAATATAAAACTGAAAATATGGAAATCGAAAACGGTTTTAAAGAGAAGCAGATGGAATTAGATGAAAAAGATCGAAAAGTTAGAAACATTCTTACAGCTTTGGGTATTATACTGCCAACTGGAGTATCCATATGGGGGACTTTGAAGACACTCAAATTTGAAGAGGTTGGAACGATTACAACTGTAGCAGGCAAAGAACACGTTAGAAAATTATTCAATCTTTTTAAGAAATGATATGAATGAACGGGACGCTTAGGAAACTTGGCGTCTTCGTTTTTACATTATATCTATTTACAAACCATGTATTCTATTGTTATCATTTCTTTATATTATAATGAATATGAGAAAAGAGGAAAATAATGAACGAGTTAAACAAAATTTTCGGCAATAAAATAGGAAACGCCTTATTACGAAATGGAGTGAATAACATAGAAGAATTGAGACAATATAGTACGAAAATTCCTTATCATCAAAACATAAGAGCATGTTATTGGCGTGGAATTGGTGATAAAGGTTATAAAATAATAGAAAAATATTTACGAGAAGAAGGATAGTATGAGATATCATTATGACAAACCGAAATTATATTCCCGTATATATGGAACGAAATATAAATGTGATCATCCTATCTATAATTCCTGTACGTTATACCTTATAGGAAATCGAGGGTTAGGGGTAATTCAACAGCGGTATATTCCGGAAAATAAATCAACATATTGGACCGACATAGATCCTTGGTTAGTGGATGCATTATATTTACATTCTGGATTTAAAAAATTCTTTGATGAACGATCGGGGAAATGTTCGTCTGATGGGTTATATCCCACCGTCACAATCAGACAAATCATGTGGGCTTTGAAGATGAAACCTATTCAGCGACAGAGATGGGAAACCTGTTTTGATCGGAGAAATATTTAGCGAGAGTTTTCGCGTAAAAAACATCTCCTTTATTGAGAAGAAATAAAGAATAAAGGAGGAATGAACTATGATATTATTTATGTTATTATTTATGTTGTTATTCTTCGTAATAGCGATATTCTGTACGCTGGTATTGGGTACTGGATTTATTGTTATTTTCGGAGACGCTATCATATGTGCTATGATAGTAACATTTATTATCAAAGCGTTTCGAAAGAAGAAATAAGCTCGGAAGCGAGAGTCAGCAATGGCTCTTGCTTTTTTCGCGATTTTTACAACTGCTTTAGTGAGAAAGAAGGAAAAGGAGGAAGTAGAAGATGGCAATTATCGTCAGTATTGTTGTTGGTTGCGTTTGTTACTTATTGTTAACAAAAGGCAATTAACATTCAGGACGAGATTGAGGTCGAACATGACCTCTTTCTTTTTTCGCGAAAATTGCAGTGCGTATTATGGAAAACAATAATTGTTTATATTTTTGAAAGGAGATTTTACTATGATTAATGAGGCAAGAAAAATGAATGAGGCGATTGACGCGATTATTGGGAATGAGCTGAAGGACGTATTCGACAATGTCGATTATATTAGAAACATGGACGAAAACGAACTGAAAAATATTCAGAACATGATTGCGGCTATTGACGCATTTAAAGTATTAATTGTCGAGGAAGCAGACAAGCTTGATCGAATCGAAAAGAAATTAGATACATTATTGTTAATTACCAATCGTTAAGGGAGGTAGAGGGAAGGATCGCTTATGATTCTTCTCTTTTTCTTTATCTTTATCACGAAGGGAGATGAATTATATGAATATACGATTATTTCTTAAACGAAACAGTACAAATATCTTAACTTGTATTGGATGTATGGGGATGGTAGCCACAACAATCAGTGGAATCAAGGCAACATCTAAAGCCATCAAGTTGATTGAGAAGGCTGAAGAAAGAAAAGGCGAAACTTTAACACCTTGGGAAAAAATAAAAGTGATACACAGAGAATATATTCCGACTATTACTCTTGGTTTTGCTACTGGTATGTGTATGATCGGAACTCAGTTATTGAATCAACGACAACAGGCGAGTCTGATGAGTGCTTATGGACTGTTAGATCAGACTTATAAGGATTATCGGAGAAAATGTAAAGAATTCTACGGTGAAGAAGCCGATAAAAGAATTATAGAGGCTATTGCTGTTGAAAATTCCGAAACCGTATTCATAAATACGTCATGTTTATGCACCAATGTTGATTTATCTCTCGATGAAAATAAAGGAGAGCCGGTTTTATGGTATGACAAGTATTCTAATAGATTCTTCAAAGCTACTTTAGAAAAGGTTTTACTGGCTGAATACCATGTTAATCGAAATTATATTTTAAGAGGCGAATCGACTCTGAATGAATTATACGATTTCCTTGGACTTGAGCAGACTGATTTTGGTGATTGTATGGGATGGATGCCGTATGATGAAGGTGATTTCTGGATTGAGTTTAATCATGTGTTGTCGAAACTTGATGATGGAACGAAATTCTATATTATAGATATTCTTTTTGAACCACGATTAGGATACTGGGAAGAACCTGATTATTAATTCGCGAAAAAAACAGGTTCCTTTATGAGAAAATATTAAAGGAGGAATCTACTATGAGTAAAACAACTAAAAGATTATTGAAGGTAGCTGGAGTATTAGCGTTAATAGAATTAACTGATATTTATGCAAAAGGACACATGCTTTATGCTTTAGATAAAGTATATCCTGACGAAGCTAAAAATATTAGAAACGAATTCGCTAAGGTTGGTCTTAGAGGAAAGATAATCAATAAAGTAGCGATTGCTTTTAGCAAATGAAACATTCTTAAGTCTAATGACACCTGGGAAACTAGGTGTCTTAGCTTTTCGCAAAAATTACAATTCCTTTAATGGAAAGGAGGATATTGACTTGAGAAAAAAAGTAGATGTATCAAAAATTGATTTTGGAAGTTTACTTATGCCGGTAATTATGGGCGTCGCAGCTTTTGTTACCGCTGTAGCAGACAATAAAAAGAATCAAAAAATTGATGAGTTAATCGAAAAAGTCGATAAACTTGAAAACAAAGAGGAGGCTTAGGCTTTCTCTTTTTGTTTTATATTATTGTTCTGAGAAAGGAGAACATGATGAAAAAAAGTAATGTGGCAAAATTATTCAACACTATTAAAAGCGGTATGTGTAAAAGAAGTCCGGAAATTCTGATTGGATTCGGAATAGCAGGGATGATTACTACAACAGTTTTAGCCGTCAAAGCTACACCGAAAGCATTAATGCTTATCGAGGATGCTCAATACGAAAAAGAAGAGGTATTGACGACAGCTGAAAAAGTTAAGGCTGTTTGGAAATGTTATGTTCCGGCAGCTGTAACAGGTACCGCGTCAATAGCTTGTATTATTGGGGCTAACTCGGTAAACGCTAAACGAAATGCAGCAATCGCCACTGCGTATAAATTATCTGAAGCGGCTTTTGTTGAATACAAAGATAAGGTTATCGAAGAAATTGGTGATCAGAAAGAAAAAGTTATCCGCGAAAAAGTTGCTCAGAAAAAAGTGGACGATAAACCTGTAGCTAAGTCTGAAGTGATCATAACTGGGGGCGGTGACGTCCTTTTCTTGGAACCGGTATCCATGAGATATTTCAAATCAGACATTGAATCAGTACGAAAAATGGTGAATGATTTAAATTTCCGATTAACTACCGGAATGGAAGAATATATCTCGTTATCGGAATTTTATGACGAAATTGGCTTGTCACACACTTCAACCAGTGACGATCTTGGTTGGAATATATATCGAGATGGCCAGATAAGTATCAATTTCCCAGCTGCAAAAACAGATAAGGGAGACCCATGTCTTGTACTTGATTACAGCGTATCGCCAAGATATGATTATGCGAAATTGTTTTAATTCGCGAAAAATACTTGGACTTTAATGGAAATAAAACAAAATTAAGGAGGATTTCAAAATGGAAGAGACAAGAAACGATGTAGAAATTGAAATTAACAACGAGGAGGATTTTGTGGAAACTGTTGAAGAAAAAAGCAGATTTTCCAAATGTAAATCATTTGTAAAAAGACATGCTAAGAAAATCGGCACTGCTGGTTTATTCCTGGCTGTTGGGTGCATTGGATATGCATTGGGAAATCGCAAAATTTGCGAAAGCAGTTTCGAAACTGAATCTGGATTAATTTCTACAGACGAAGATGAACCTGAGAAAGAAACTGAATAAACATTTCCGAAAATGAGGGGAGCACCTGTAACAAGGTGTTTCTCTTTTTCTTTTAACACAGGAGGGGACTTATGCCTAAATATATGTATGAAGGACCTGTGATGGAATTCGAAACGTTACTCACAAATAATTGGAAGAGTGAGACAATAGCGACTACCGAGAAGAAAGCTCGTAGTAATTTTACGTTTCAATTCAAAACTAGAAACAATAGATCGGCCAGTTCTAAGATTCAACTTCCTGGTAAGATTGAGGAAATTAATTGAAAAGGAGGCATGTAGTATGAGTGACTACAAACCAAATTCTCATAAGTATAAAACTGATAAAAAGACAACGCAGCCAGAGAGAAAAATCGAGAGTGTTGTTAGTGGAAAAGTAAAGACAAAAAAGAAAAGCGAAATGAGTAAGTTTAAAAATGCTTTCATTTCAGAAGACGTGTCCAATGTAAAAGATTACATTTTCATGGATGTATTGATTCCGGCCATCAAAAAAGTGGTGTCTGACATGGTACGAGACGGAGTTGATATGATTCTGTATGGTGATACAAAAGGCAGCAATTCAAAGTCTGGAAAATCGTCAACTTATGTATCCTATCGGGAATATTCGTCAAGAGATCGTGAACGAGGACGATCCACAAGAGCAAAAACAGGGTATACATTTGATGATATTTCTTTTGAATATCGCGGGGATGCTGAAAAAGTACTCGATCGAATGGAAGAAATAATTGATACTTTCGATAGTGTCAGTGTCGCAGATCTTTACGATCTCGTTGGTATGTCATGCGAATATACGGATAATAATTATGGTTGGACGGAATTAGGTGATAGAGCGAGTGTTATACGAACACGAGATGGATCATATATGTTGAAATTGCCTAGAGCATGTAGACTTGACTAGGAGGAGATTATATGGAGGAAATCTTAAAAACGGAATACAGTAACCACTTTGATGATATTCGTAAGAATTTAGTTATTCAAAGCTATTATAAATATGGCAAAGCATCTCGAAATTTTGGCTCAGGGTATGTTGACGCCATTAAATCGTTGGAGTTATGTATTGATAAGTTTAGAGAAACGAAAAATTTAGAGTATCTCGCAGATGCAGCTAATTACTGCATGTTTCGATATATGTTTCCACAAACTGGTGAATATTTCAAATACACTGATTCGAATCAGTCGGCTGGTATTCATGGTATGAGCATCAATGAAATTGAACATTTTAAAAAGGAGAATTGTTAATTATGAAGAAATTAGAAATTATGAAAAACTTAAATAGAACTGTACATAAAGCTGGATTCCGGATCAAAAAACACAGTCCGGAAATCCTGATCGTTGCTGGCGTTGTTGGGGCTGTAACGAGTGCTGTTATGGCGTGTAAAGCAACTACAAAACTGAGTGATATTCTCGACGATTCGAGAAATCAGATCGATAAAATTCATGATGCTATCGAGAATCCGGAAGATTTACCAGAAGAATATACAGAGGAAGATGGTAAAAAAGATCTTACTATTGTATATACTCAGACAGCACTGAAGCTGGTTAAACTCTATGGACCGTCTATCGTGCTTGGTGGTTTATCAATCACAGCTATTCTCACATCAAATAACATTCTCAGAAAGAGAAACGTTGCTCTGGCAGCCGCATACACAGCAGTCGATAAGGGCTTTAAAGAATATCGAGGCAGGGTAATTGAGAAATTTGGAAAAGAACTGGATCGAGAGTTAAAATACAACGTCAAAGCGGAACAGGTTGAAGAAACTGTCGTTGATGAGAAAACCGGAAAAGAAAAAACAGTCACAAAAACAATTGATGTCGTTGATCCTATGACTGTGTACAGCCCTTACGCTAAGTTTTATGATGACGGTTGTAACGGCTGGTGTAAAGATCCGGAACTTAACATGATGTTTCTGCGTAGACAGAATGATGTAGCTAATGATATGCTCAGAGACAGAGGATATTTATTCTTAAATGAAGTTTACGACTTACTGGGTATTCCTCGCACTAAAGCTGGTCAGATTGTAGGATGGATTTACGATGAGAAAAATCCGATTGGTGATAACTTCGTTGATTTCGGTATTTATGATACCAATAAACCAATTAATCGTGATTTTGTGAATGGTCATGAAAGAACGATTCTGTTGGACTTCAATGTTGACGGTGATATTCTCGATTTAATGTGAATGCTTGGACTCGGTACGGGAAATCCGTATCGAGATCTCTTTAATTATATTTGGTGATGGAGGTATTGTATGACAGGGCGAGAATTGATTATATTTATAGTAACAAACCATCTGGAAGATGAATATATAATCGAAAATGGTGTGTTTCCTGGTTTTATAACAGTGGAAGAGGCTGCGGTGATGTGGCATACTGGGCGAGCCATCGTTAAAGGGTTATATAAAAGAAATAAAGTTAAAGGATTAGTTGTCGATGGTGAGATTTATATTTACAAAAATCAGTCAAATCCATTTAAAGATTAGAGGAGTAACCTTATGACTACATGGAATAAACTTGCTATTTTTGTAACGGGCATTGTTTTAGGTTCAGCAATCACTTGGAACTATGCAAAAACCAAGTATGCGAAAATAGCTGATGAAGAGATTGCATCTGTTAAAGCTGCATTTAAAAGTGAAAAAAGTAACGAAGATTCTGACATTTGTGAAGAGAAAAACGATATTGAGAAAATGGAAGAATTGGCAATAGCTAATAGGTATGTTACGCATGACAAAGTAATAAAAAAGGAGGAAACGGACATGAACGAACCATATGTGATTTCACCAGATGATTTTGACGAAAATGGTTACGAAATAGTCAGTTTGACATATTACGCGGATGACGTGTTAACTGACGAACATGACAATGTCATTAGAAATAGAGACAAATTGATCGGTAAAGATTCTCTGACGAAATTTGGTGAATATGAAGAAGATTCTGTCTTTGTACGAGATGACGAAAGAAAAATAGATTATGAAATTCTGGCTGATACCAGGAATTACCGTGATCTGTAGGAGGAGATTATGCAAGAAAAATATCTAAGTCTCGGTGAGATGGAAGATGAGTATTTTAATTTCTTGATTAAGAAAATTGGACCAGATATAAAACATTCGTCTTTTAGAGAACTTTTGACAAAACTATACCGCACAGATTTTACATGGACCTTTCGAGAAGATCGTCGCAGGGCTTTGGATGGTGTTCAGCTTAGATATCGATTATTTTCTGATCAGGCACTGCTTTTAGCTGATATGCCACCAAGTGTATTAGAAGTAATAGTTGGAATCGCTGTCCGGTGTGAAGAAACTATAATGGATGATCCTAGATATGGAGATCGAACCGGACAATGGTTTTGGGGGATGATTTCGAGTCTCGGCCTTAGTGACATGACAGATGATAATTACAACGAATATCATGTAGAATGTGTGATCAAAAAATTCTTAAATCATCAGTACGCACTGAATGGTAAAGGTGGATTATTCACAGTCGAAAACGGTAGAGATCTCCGCAAGGAAGAAATCTGGACTCAGCTTTGTTGGTATCTGGATTCTATATCCTAATTAATAAAAGGAGCAATGAATACATATGATTGATTTCATGAAGGTTACGACTCGTTCGAAAAAGCAGGGCGTCACCGAGATATTCCCTAAATTTATACTAAAGAAATCGTCGGACCTCATGATAAGAGGCGGTGATTTTTATGCAGTATGGGATGAAGAGTTTGGATTATGGTCCACAGAAGAACAGCGATTAATCGAAATCGTCGATAAAGAATTACGAGTCGCATATGACGAACAATTAAAAACAGCTACTGATCATTTAACGGTCGCGTATATGTGGGATTCGGATTCAGGAAGTATAGATTCCTGGCATAGATATTGTCAGAAACAAATGAGAGACAATTATCACCCGTTGGATGAAAAACTTATATTTTCAAATTATAAGACTGAAAAGAAGGATTATGCCAGCAAACGATTGGAGTATCCTTTGGAAAAAGGTGATATTTCCGGATACGAAACACTTATGTCAACATTATATTCACCAGAGGAAAGACAAAAAATCGAGTGGGCGATAGGCTCGATAATCGAGGGTGATTCAAAACATATACAAAAGTTTTTGGTTCTATATGGATCAGCAGGAACCGGAAAATCAACAGTTTTAAATATAATACAGAAATTATTCGAGGGTTACTACTCAGTATTCGATGCTAAGGCATTGGGTTCAAGTAGTAACTCTTTTGCGTTGGAGGCATTTAAATCGAATCCTTTGGTTGCCATTCAGCATGATGGTGACTTATCGAAAATAGAGGATAATACCAGACTGAATAGTTTGGTGTCACATGAATTGATGACGGTGAATGAGAAGTTTAAATCAGCATATTCTAATCGATTTAATGCTTTCTTGTTCATGGGTACGAACAAACCGGTTCGGATCACGGATGGTAAATCTGGTTTACTTAGAAGACTTATTGATGTCACTCCATCAGGTAAGAAATTGAGTAAGGCAGATTACGACGATGCTGTCAACTCAATCAATTTTGAATTGGGGGCTATAGCATATCATTGTCATCAAGTGTATTTGAATAACCCTAATGCTTTTGACAGTTATATACCAACATCAATGATTGGTGCGACTAACGATTTCTATAACTTTATGATTGACTCGTTCTCGGTTTTTAAAAAGGACGATGGAACAACGTTAAAAGCCGCATGGGAAATGTATAAAACCTATTGTGAAGAAACGAAAGTTCCATATCCTTTTTCCCAACGAAATTTTAAAGAAGAATTAAAGAACTATTTTTGGAAATTCGACGCAACACTTGATGATGATTCGAGAATCCGGAATCGCTATAGTGGATTTCGCATTGATATTTTTGAAAAAGATTTAGGAGGTGCTAAAAAAAAAGATGAAAAACAGGTATCAAAACCCATTGATTTTAGAGAGGGGATCAGATCCGAGTTTGACGTGTGCTGCTCAGAGTGTCATGCCCAATACGCAAGCAAAAACGAAAAACCTCTCAGACAATGGGACGAAGTTATCACCAGACTCAGTGACATCGACACATCGCGACTTCATTATGTCAAGATTCCAGAGAATCATATAGTGATTGATTTCGATCTTAAAGACGAAAACGGAAACAAATCATTCGAACGAAATCTTGAAGCTGCCAGTAAATGGCCAGCTACATATGCTGAACTTAGTAAAAGTGGTGCTGGTATTCATCTTCATTATTTATATTCTGGAGATGTATCAAAATTGAGTCGGATTTACGATAAAGACATAGAGATAAAAGTATTCACTGGTAAAAGTTCCTTAAGAAGAAAGCTTACAAAATGCAACGACTTACCTATTGCAACTATTAGCTCAGGTTTACCATTGAGAGGAGATGACAAAGTGATAGATTTCGAAGGATATAAAAGTGAAAAAGCTCTTAGAACAATAATAAAGCGGAATCTCAATAAAGAAATTCATTCAAGCACCAGATGTAGTATTGATTTCATTAATAAAAATCTGAATGATGCATATAACAGCGGACTGAAATATGACGTATCCGATATGAAAAATGCTATATTTTCATTTGCAGCTCAGAGTACTAATCAGGCGGATTATTGTATTAAGCTTGCTAATAAAATGAAATTTAAATCGGAAGAATCTTCTTCAGCATCCGATGACGATTCTAAACCTTTGGTATTTTTTGATTGTGAAGTGTTTCCTAACTTATTTTTGGTTAATTGGAAAATTGAAGGCGAGGGGAAACCGATTGTCCGGATGATCAATCCAAGACCTTCAGATATTGAAGAGTTGATTAAATTCAGATTAGTGGGATTCAACTGTAGAAGATACGACAATCATATGTTATATGCATGTCTGATGGGATACACAAACGAACAGTTATATAATCTATCTCAGCGAATTGTAAATTCGAAAAAAGGAGATAGTATTAGAGTTCTGTTTGGTGAAGCATACAACTTATCTTACACTGATATTTACGATTTTGCGTCTGCCGGTAATAAAAAGAGTTTGAAAAAATTTGAGATTGAAATGGGGATTCACCATCAGGAGCTCGGTTTATCGTGGGATAAGCCAGTACCTAAAAATTTGTGGTTAAAGGTAGCTGAATATTGCGACAATGACGTATTTGCTACAGAAGCGACATTTCATTATCTCAAATCAGATTGGACAGCAAGGCAGATTTTGGCTGATCTTGCTGGTATGTCGGTCAATGACACTACTAATACGTTAACAACACGATTTATATTTGGAAATAATCGCAAACCGCAGGATCAATTTTGTTATCGTGATTTATCGAAGCCGGTACACGAATTACCGCCGGATGTGAAATTATTTTTGGAAGATGCGTGCCCTGTTATGATGAGTCAAAAACACGGTGATGCATCTTCTCTTTTGCCTTATTTTCCTGGATATAAGTATGAGAACGGTGTTTCTACATATCGCGAGGAAGAAGTTGGCGAGGGTGGATATGTATATGCTGAGCCTGGGATGTACGGCAACGTTGCATTACTTGACATCGCTTCCATGCACCCGCATAGCACAATTGCCGAGTGTTTGTTTGGTGTTAAATACACAAGAGCATATCGAGAAATTGTCGAGGGACGTGTATCAATTAAACATGAAGCTTGGGATGAAGTTAATCACATGCTTGACGGTAAACTTACTCCTTATATTCAGAAAGTTATTGATGGGGAATTAACGTCTAAAGATTTGGCGAACGCACTGAAAACAGCTATCAATTCTGTATACGGACTTACCTCTGCAAACTTCGACAATCCATTCCGTGATATTCGAAATAAAGACAATATCGTAGCTAAACGAGGAGCTCTGTTCATGATTGATCTGAAACATGAAGTGCAAAAACGAGGATTTACGGTGGCTCATATTAAGACAGATTCCATTAAAATCCCAGATGCTACTCCAGAAATCATCAAATTTGTCATGGATTTCGGTCAGAAGTATGGTTACACATTTGAACACGAAGCTACATATGATCGCATGTGCCTCGTAAATGATGCCGTTTACATTGCTAAGTATAAAAAACCAGAAGAATGTGAGGCGATGTATGGCTATGCTCCTGGAGACAATAAAAAGCATGTTTCTGATCCTTGGACAGCTACTGGAAAACAGTTTGCTGTTCCGTATGTGTTTAAGACGTTGTTCAGCAGAGAGTCCGTGGACATTAATGATATGAGGGAAGTCTTCTCAGTGAAATCTGCTTTATATTTGGATATGAACGAAAAACTTCCGGATGTTAGTGAATACGAACAAGAGATGAAACGTTTGGAAGATAAATACAAAAAAGGTAAATTGTCCGATACGACATTTGAATCGGAGGCTAACCGACTCCAAGAACTTATAACGGAAGGACATGATTATCGGTTTGTCGGAAAAGTTGGAGAATTTTGTCCTGTAAAGCCTGGAAAAGGAGGCGGAATACTTGTACGAGAACAGAACGGTAAGTATTATGCGGCTACCGGCACAACTGGTTTTAGATGGTTAGAATCAGAAGCATTGTTGAGGAAATCAAAAGAGATGGTTGAAATTATTGATCACGAAACTGGTCAGAAGAAAAAAGTAGCTGGAAGTGAGCTTATTTATGGAAACGATGGAATTATTGATCGTTCCTATTATGACAAGCTCGTCAACGACGCAGCAGACGCTATATCCAAATATGGAGATCTGGAATGGTTTGTCTCTGATGATCCTTATATTTCCAAGAAGGTGTCAGATGACTTCATGAATATACCAGAGGATGCTGAAGAGGAGCTGCCTTTTGTTTGATATTCGCGGAGAAAACCTTTTCTATTATGGAAAGGAGTGATTTTATGAAGCATTATTTAAAATCCAAAGATGGTGAGATTAAATACACAGTGGACATGTATTGCGAACATCCGAATATGAGAAACAATAACACGGAAAGTGTTGGATGTAACGGTGCTTGCAGTGAATGTAAATATGGTATGGCGACCTTATCACTCAAGGATTTCTATGAAATAATGAAGTACGCGAAAATTGGCTTCATTCAATAAGCAAACTGAGAGTCTTGGCTAGAAATAGCTGAGGCTCTTTGTTTTATACAAAATTATATTTAAAGGAGATTAAAAGAATTATGGAACTGACATTTGCACCAAGAGACATTTTACAGATTGATGACGCAAGAATTATTTACAGAAACTTTAGAGGAGAGGGCGGAAAATTCAACAGAGAAGGTGATCGAAACTTTGCTGTTGTTATTCCAAAGCAGGAACTTGCTGATGAACTTCTTAATCGAGGCTGGAATGTAAAAATTAAACCACCAAAAGATGAGGAAGATTCCCCGTTTATGTATCTGCCTGTAAAGGTAAAATTCAACGATCGTGGACCGCAGGTATATTTGAGGACTGGTGATCGGGTTAATCGTCTTGACGAGGAGACAATTTCCGTACTTGACGACGTTGATATTCGCAGTGTAGATTTGGATATTCGTCCATATGACTGGGACGTTAATGGCAAATCAGGTCGCACGGCATATTTACAGTCCATCGAGGTTATTCAGGAGATTGACCGATTTGCTGCAAGATACGCCGAAGAGGAAAGTCCAGAGGATTAACTCGCGTGGATTACAGTTCCTTTAAAGAAACGAAATGAAAATCATTTATATTTCTAAAAAGGAGGATTTTATCATGGGAGGAACTATTAGAATGAAGGGTTTATTCAAATCTGCTGTAGCTATCGGAGCTGGATTAACAGTGGGCAAATATTTGGGAGAAGTAATCAATGCTGGCTTTAGCGGTATTGGTTTAGGAGTCGCGGTATTTGGTGCTGAAAAAGGCAACAAAAATATGCAAAAGATTTGTAATAAATATAATGTCGAGTATAAGAAACCAGAAAACGATGATTCACCAAAGGATAAAATTATTGGTTTTCATTGCGAGTAATCAGAGAGGGATCTAAGGAAACTTAGGTCTCTTTCTTTTATATTTTCAAAGGAGACTATTAATTATGGAAGAGTTAGGTGTGATTTAAGAAAGGAGATTCTATGAGTTTAAAAAGCTGGCTATATAAACGGGCAGTTGCTTATATCGGAAAATGCAATCAAGAATGGGAACGCCCAAATGTACGCCATGATCTACAAAACTTAGATAGGCTAACGTATCGTAATTGTGATAAAGCATATTTACTTTATGGTTCGGACGCAGAGTGGAGTAAATTCAGCAGGTACGAAGTCCTTGATAATGCAATACAGAAATTAGCCATGTATGAAGATCGAAAAGAATTAATGCCCACTAAAAGGAGACGATTAACAATGGAAGACTGGTCTAAGAAAGAACCGAAATTCCGTTATATGTTATTGGACAGATTAAGACAAGATTGTGATTTCTACTTGCGAGTTGGAGGGTCAGCTAATTGCCTTTGGGCGGATAGTGAGAAAGAGCAGATTCAAACCATGATTTATATTTGGAATAGTTTCCCAGATGGCGATAAACCTGAATGGCTAACTATGGAACAGATTAAAGAGTTCGCTCAGAAGATGGGCGTTGATATTTGAAAGGAGATAAATATGACAACTAAAGAATTGGGAAAAATTACTTTTGCCGAGTTTGGAACTGTTAGAGACTATCCATTTCTGATAGGTTTGCAGCTCGGATTTCGTATGGACGGAAGTGCTGTAATGGACGGAGGAAAATACACAGTCAATATTAGTCCAGAATGTAAATGGAAGGAAATGAATCGAGAAGCGACAATAATAAAATCCATCGAAGAAGTTAACCGGATATTAGAAGACGCGAAAGCAAATTATGTATCTGAACTTCTTAATAAACCGGTTGAAGTTACTATGGAAGATAACACTTTTAAAGATTTCAGGATACTTACGGAAGTATTGTAGAAAGGAGGAAAATATGGGAATTTTTGAAAAATCACCAGATGGTGGTATTACTGATATCATCGATAAAATTGGGACTCAAGTACAAGAGACTGAGGATGCATTTATATTTCATACTCTTAATAACTTTAGTGAAAAAACCTACAACATCACTGTAGAAAAAGAAGAATTAGTCCAGGCCATACAATTAATAAGAATGATGAAGGAAACTGGAATGGACATTCATGAACGTTATGTTACAGCTACTCAGCAATCAGAATGGTATCGTCATGCTTACAAACAAGGTTTGCAGGATGGTATAGAAAAAGAGCGTAATCGTATCACAAGCCTTTTAGAGAAAGGAGAATGAATGATATTTAGATTTAACAGATTTGCTTTAATTTATATTTTTGAAAGGAAGTAATTATGTTATCAACTGGAATTAGCATTGAACATGAATTAAGACCTTGTTATGTGGCTATTAAAAAAGGTAAGAAAGAAAAAGGGTTATTTCATGGGTGGAATTTTATTAGCAATGTTATTGAATCATCTTCGTATTGCACGGGAATTGTGGAGTTAGAAGACGGTAGAGTTGTCGAGGTATTGCCTACAAACATAACTTTCGTAAAAGGAAAGTTTAATAATTACTGTTGGGATGATAAGGAGTAATAACATGAAAATTTACATTGATGATTTTGTAGAAGATCTTAACTACAGAAGGGTGATCTTATATATCGGAAATGTTGACACCAGTAAACTGTATTCGAAAATGTGCGAAGATAGAGTTAACCACATGAATCGCTTTGACGGGGTTCTTTACAATAAATTAATGTTTGTTGAAAACTGTGACTTACAGGATGTGGATACAGATCATTGGGATGAGTTTGGTAATGGCTTATTATATCTTATTGAAGAAGGATACATTATTTATACACTTCGGTATGAATCGGAATCTGGGCGATATTTTGTGGAGACAAATCTATGAATAAACGACAGGAATTCCTTTGGATTACGATGAATGTACTTTTAGTAATTGTATGCATTTTATCGCCGGATATTTCTGGCAATGAATTGGATGGAGTATTAGGCGGCATTGCATTTTCCATGGTAGCTTGGTATTTTGCAGGACTTCTTGGCTTAGCATTGTTTAGACGAAAAGATTAAATGTATGAATAGTACAAAAAAAATTATTATTAAGGGTACGCCGCATATAAATTGCAAAAGGATTCATTGCTATAAAGGCAATTAACTGCGGAATGATGTTGGAAGCAAATAAGATTGAAAAGAGGTAGGATATATGAACACACAAAAGATTAGAATTAAATTAGTAGATAGACCAAAAACATTATTATCTTCAATCTTCGATAGATTACTTGGTGAACGGTATATTGATCGGAATAGGAAAGATATTTGGGGATTCATGGTTAGATATTCCGATAAAGTGTATGCCATGGTTCGAAAAAAATATAACATCACTGACGAATGGCTTATACAGGTCTTTGCTAAATATATTATTGCGTATAGACGTGAGTGATGGCTGAGTTTTTACGTGATTATCAAATGGTTGCATATTGAATGGTGAGACTGGTTCTGGTAAATCCAGGACCGGCCTCTATTATTATTTCAGGGAGAATGGCGGTAGTTTCTTTAATCAGGAGTTTGTCCCGATGGAATGAAAAACTGAATTCGATTTCTTTGATACGATGCTGTACGTAACCAATATTTTGTAAAAAAGGAGTGATTAAAAATGGCACAACATGATAATTATGATAAAGATGTTCTGAAAGCTTTGCAGAAGATAGCCAAACATCTCGAAAGTATTGACAGGAAAACAGCCAACGAATGCGGTACGAAACAGATTCATGTAAAGGGCGATGTTTCCGGAGCAGGGAAAATGCCTATTACTTTAAGGGAATGTTTACTCCATTATACAAACACTGGAGATTTTGTTATATTCATGCGTGCCGGATGGCAAATCGGCTGTACTGTTATAGATCATGAAGATTTATTTATAGGGAGCATTAATCGTGACCTGTTAAATGAAAAAGTCACGGGGTACAGATACGAAAAAAGAGACTGGACAATTAAGCCCGTTATGGTGATTGATATTTGAAGATGGATAACAAACAATTTCTAAGAGACGCTCAGATGGAAGCTGTAAAACACATGACAAATGGTTGCATCTTGAATGGCGGGACCGGTTCTGGTAAATCCAGGACTGGTCTTTATTATTACTTTAAAGAAAATGGTGGTAGTTTTATAAATCAGGATTACGTTCCTATGATGAATCCTTGCGACCTTTATATTATCACTACTGCTATGAAACGAGATAGTCACGAATGGAATGGTGAGCTTGCTAATTACAGAATATCAACCGATTCTCAAAAGAATGAGTTATATAACAATAGAATTATTGTTGACAGCTGGAATAACATCAAAAAGTATGCAGATATAAAAGATGCATTCTTTATATTTGACGAGGATCGAGTAACTGGTTCTGGGACATGGGTAAAAATATTTCTGAAAATTGCTCGGTCGAATAAATGGATTATCCTTTCAGCAACTCCTGGGGATACTTGGGAAGATTATATTCCGGTATTCATTGCAAACGGGTTTTATAAAAACAAAACGGAATTCTCAAGGGAGCATATCATATATTCTCGTTTTACAAAATATCCTCAGATAGAGCGATATATTAACACCGGGCGATTGATTCGACTTAGGAATAAAATACTCGTTGACATTGATATGAAGCGACATACAATACCTCATCATTACGATATATTTGTACAATATGATATTCCTAAGTACAAAGATGCCATAAGAAATCGGTGGGACCCATTTAAAGATGAACCTATTCAACAAGCTTCTGGATTGTGTTATGTGTTAAGAAGAATTGTAAATGAGGATGATTCAAGAGTTGTAGCATTGATGGAGATTTTAGAAAAAACTCCTCGATCTATTATATTTTACAACTTCGATTATGAGCGAGAGATGTTACTGCATTTGTTTAGTGACGAGGAATATGTAGGATACGAAATTGCTGAATGGTCTGGACATGCTCATATGCCGGTTCCGGATTCGAAGAGATGGGTGTATTTGGTTCAGTATACGGCAGGTTGCGAGGGATGGAACTGTGTAAAGACTGATACAATTATATTTTTCTCACAGAATTACAGTTATAAAGTTATGGAGCAAGCCTGCGGACGAATTGACAGGTTGAACACTCCATTCAGAGATTTATATTATTATCATCTAAAATCGAGATCAGGAATCGATCTTGCTATCAGTAAAGCACTGGATAAAAAGAAAAAATTTAATGAAAGGAAGGCTGTAAAATGGGATTAAATGATATGGATATTGTTGAGTTTGTTGAAAAAGTTTGCGAGTTTTCTTTAACGGACTTTCAAAAAGAATTCGTTCGTAAAGCATATGACTGTGCAAAAAATAATAAGCGATTGTATTACGTTCCACCTCGTTGTAATCAGAAATTTAGTTTTGAATTATTACATGCAATGATACTTATTATAGTTGGAAAAGAAAGAGGATTAGTGAAAGGCGAATGAAATGCTAAATTATCTAAAAGACATGTTGACACTATTAGGTGCTTTTACAATGATCGCCTTCCTTCTGGGTTCTCTCTTAATAATAGCTATAAAGATTCGCGATTCAATAGCCGACTATCGAGACACTAAGCGATACGAATACAAAATAACTCACCGATTTGATAATACGCCGTTAGCTAAATGTTACTGCATTGATTGTCGATATTGTTTTGGAGAACCTACAAAATCTGGCTCTGGAGTATATTGTAGTTTATTTAATGATGGAATAGTTATTCAAGATAATAGTTTCTGCTACAGAGCTCAACCTAAAAGCAAGGAGATGTGATAAATGTATGACGATTTAAAAGAAACCAACTTCGGCATTCCTAAAATAAAAAATGGAGCCAAGATTCAATTCGGTAAACTCAGATCTGTCACTATTTTCGTGGATCACCACTTCAACTGGTTCCAGAAGAAAATGATTAAATGGTGTTTTGGTTTTACTGTGGAGGATTACAGTGAGGAATAACGCGAAAATCGCAACTCCTTTAATGAAAAGGAGGAATGGTGTTATGACAGATTATGAATATTTATTTAGCACGAATTTACACGCAAAGCTTAAAGAGAAAATCGGGGGAGGTATATTTGTAAAAGTAAACGAAAAGGATAGTCTGATTGTTAAAATTGAAAGGAAAGATGGAAACAATTTTGATATATCTTTTACGGACTTTTCGAATAGATTGATCTATGGATTTTCAAATGAGATAAAGGGCTCGGCAGAAACGTCGGGTCTTTTATTTTTATATTATTAGGAGGTGTATGACTAATTGCTATTGGTAATTTTTCTCGTCTATGTTTCAATTGCCATTGTTATGTCACTTATAATTTTGGACGATGAAACTCCTATTTTAAAAGGAATGATTATCATATTGATAATTTCAGCGGTGTTATCAGTGTCAGTGTTTTTTATAGCAATGGTACTGGCGATTGTTATAACCGTACTTTTCTCATTTATATTTTAAGACGAGGGGGTGGTAAAACTGAATTATCACAATATAACAACTGACGATATGTTGAATGGCGATGGGTTAAGAACAGTGCTTTGGGTTGCGGGTTGTGAACATCGTTGTAATGGTTGCCAGAATCCTATTACATGGAATGTTAATGGTGGAATAATATTTGATATTTACGCGGAGATAGAATTGTATAGTTATCTATATGAAGATTATATAAGCGGCGTAACATTTTCAGGTGGAGATCCATTACATCCGCATAATAGAGACGTAGTCTTAAGACTCGCACGAGATATTAGAGAACGCTTTCCGACAAAGACTGTGTGGTTATATACGGGATATTTGTGGGAAGAGGTAAGTGACTTACCAGGGATTGAATGTATTGATATTTTAGTGGATGGTAAATTCATAAGTAAACTTGCTGATAAAAAATACCACTGGGCAGGCAGCACGAATCAGAGGGTCATTGACGTAAAGAAAAGTCTGGAAAATGGTAAGATTGTTTTGAAAGGAGACTGATGTGAAAAAGTTTAACATTTTGTTAATAGGAATGAATGTTACATTTCTAATCATAAACATTATCGATAAAAAGTACGAGTATGCAGTGTTTAATATAGTTGCTATAGTATGGTTTATGCTGTTGGATAAGAAGTGAGGTGAAATAAATGGAATATGAATACAAAGAAGTAGATTTCTATGCATATTGTAGAAATTGTAAATATGCAGAAATAGATGATGTGAAAGATCCCTGCAATGAATGTTTAGGAATACCGTGCAATTTACATTCGAAAAAACCGATAAATTACGAGCCAGACGATAAGAAAATTAAGGAGAATACACCGATGCCAATCAATGGTTCGGATATTTGAGAGAGGTTTAACTATATGAATGTATATATGGTTTATGGAAACATCTTTTATGACGGATGTTATGGAGATTTTGAAGATATTTTTGGTATTTACACAGAAAAAAGTAATGCGGAAGTTAGACGAGACTCGATGATAAAAGAGCTTTACGAAAGGGAAATGGAAAATAAATACACGAGAGTCAGCGATATATCGGATATTGAAGTTGATATTTTGGAAATCGAATTAGATGAGGCTGTCGAAATGGGATTAGGCGGATTCATCGGATATTAGGTAAAAAATCGCAGTGACGATAAATTTAAGGAGGAAAACGCAATGCGAAAAGAAAGAAATGACAGTGTTGTAGAAGTTTGGGACAGGGATTATATCAATTTTCCAAACGAAAGAAACGAAGAAGATAAAGAAGCTCAGATCATTCAGATTGAACATGGACATGAAGATGACTACATTGTTGAAATTGTGAGAGGGTGATTTCAAAAAGAACAGGAGGTATGTATGAGCAGAATCGGTAATAAAACGAATTGGTTTTGTCCATATAAAAAATGTTTTAAATGCAAGTATTGGTTACCTAAAAAACCAAAGTTTGGAATATTATCAGGTGGATACTGTAAATCAGGATATTGTAAGAAAGAACATAAAGTGAGGTGAAGAGAAATGACATTATATGTAGTGCACGGAAATACTTGTTATAACGGATATGGACATATGGAGAATATCTTTGGTGTTTACACAGAAAAAGATGCTGCCGAAGCTGCGAAAGATTTAGTGACAAAACAACTCTACGAGGAAAAAAAAGATGATAAATACACAATAATTGATGATTTATCGGATATCGAAGTTAGAATTTTAGAAATTGAAGCTGATAAACTTGTAGACTTTGAATTGGGAGGGTATTTTGAATGGGTATAAAATTAGAACATACAGTTTTGACTAGAAGATAAGGAGGTTAAGAAATGACACATCGTGAACGAATTAAAATTCTAAAAGAATTAAAAAAATGGCCAGTTTCAACTATAGATGAAAAACTCGAACAGGTTGAAGAGTCGTTAAATTGGGCTATAAAAATTTGTGAAAAACATACAAGTAAAAAGGAGGCAAAGAAAAATGATTAAAAAAAATAATAGCTTTGATGATGCAACCAGTGATGATATTGTAAAAAATGGTTTTGGACGACAACATTACGTTAACAAACCTGGGTATGATTGTATGAAGGAGGAAGAACATGAATGATTAAATTAGAAAATGTATTAGAAATAATTAAAATCGCTATGACTAACAATGAAAAATGTAATACTTGCATATTTAGAGGAAAGTGTTTTTTCGCTTATTCGTGTCTTAGCAGTGATTACTCATATTATATAAGAGAAGGAGATTGTAAATGAATTTATATTTAGTTCATGGTAATGCGTTTTATGAAGGTTGCGGACACATGGAGCATACTTTCGGCATTTACACTGATAAAGATAAAGCCGAAGCTGCGAAGAAAGTTGTTATCGAACAGCTTTATGAGAAAAAGAAAGATGATGCATTGTCGTATATAGACGATATTTCAGATATTGAAGTGAGTGTTGTTGAAATTGAATCTGACATGGCTGTGGATATTCACTTAGGAGGATATTGCGAATGATCAAATTAGAAAATGTAGTTCTGGCAAGCCCAGAACAGATGGATTTTATTATTGAAGGTATGAGAAATCCTATGAACTCATGGGAGAAGAGTGATAGTTTTTATGGAAGAAAACCCATGACTGACATTTTTAATCCAATAACTGAAGAAGTATATCAGATTGGCGAAAACGACCACTCGCTCATGCAGCGTCTCTCCAACGCAGGTACTGAGCATCGGAAGTACATGAGAATGATGCCGGTATATGTGAGGATTACGGCTCCTTTATATTGGTAGTTCTTTCTGCCAATGAAACACTTTGCCTAGTTATCGCTAGGGGTCACGCGAAAAATACATATCCTTTAATGAGAAAATACACTTATTTAAGGAGGATTACTATGAAAACGATTAATGAGATTATGGAATTAACAGAGTGTAATTTAGAACAGGCGGAAAAATTATATAACGAATTGATTAAATTACCCGAGAAACTGGGAGAGTTTATGTCTGATCATTTAGATGTCGTAAATGCGTGTAACGCATACGATATAGAAGTTAGAAGACATTATGATTATTCTAGATACAGTGGTAATATTATAGTTAAAAGAGTTAGTAAAAGATTTCCGACATATCTAGACGGAACACCGAATTGTACTCATTGGCAATATTGTTTTGATTATTTACTCGATTATGTTGGAGAAAGTGTTTATTAGAGAGTTTAGGACTCAACGTGATTTGCGTTGGGTCTTTTCTCTTTTATTTATAGCGTGGCTAACGGGGAACCGCCCATTGGAATCCCGTGGGAAACATTTCAAAAATATATTTGCTAAATATGAAAAAGGAGGATTAAATAAATGACAAGAAAAAATCCAGAATTGATAGATTTTGAAAAGGAATCAAAAAGAATATCAAAGATGTATCATATACCCGCTTATCATTCAGATTGTTTTATGGTCAATCATGGTGATACAAATTTTATTTGTGATAGATGTTTGAATAAAACAAAATGTTTATTGATAAAAGGTTCAGAGTGAAATCTGTGCTTTTTATATTTTTGAAATGAACCTGTAGAGGCTATCCCCTATGCCTTTCGGGCGGGGGAGTAGGGCTACTATTGATACGTAGCTGGGTTTTAGGAAACGAAGCCCATGAAAACCGAAATGGTGTCCTGTTTGTTTATATATAGTAGAAAGGAGGCGATTGTATGTATGAGGAATTACAGCTAAAAACAATGCCAAAACCACCGAAACCAATAAAATCTATTTTAGCAGACGGGTTTATTAATAAACTTTTTGGCGTAGTAAGTCCTTCAAAGTTATTTATGATGTATGCTAAAACAAACTTATCACTTGAAGAGAGATTATATTTGGAATCTGAAGCAAAATATTTTGAGGATATTTTAAAACATAAAGTTTATACACGACAGGCGTCTCGTGAAGATTGGGATAAACTTTATAAAAGATACCGTATAAAAAACAAACAGTAAAAGATAGTCCATTAATGGGAAAGAATTTGATACTTATAAAGTTGGTACTGTTGCAAACTCTTGCAGTACCATGCACAAGATTCAGGAGAAAGAGTTTACATTGGAGGATTTCTCTGTTGAGCATCTTGACGGTATCATTGCTAATGACGCGATCGATAATATTATCCATTGTTTAAACTTCTACAGATCATGTTTTGTAAAGTCAAAATCAAAAGATGATTGGTGGCAGATGATTCAGCTTCTTCCAAGCAGTTATAACCAGACTCGTAATGTCATGTTGAATTATGAAGTACTGGCAAACATTTACAGACAGCGAAAGGGACATAAGCTGGATGAGTGGAGAGAGTTTTGTAAATGGATTGAGTCTCTTCCATATTCTGAGCTGATTATTGGTGACATTATACTGCAGATGAAGATTCAGCAATCAAATTCAGTGAATCTAAACCGAACGAAATACCCACCATATACGGCAGAAGAATTTCTCGAAGCCATAGAAGAAGCACATCGAGCTTTTTATGCGAAAAGAGACAATGACGAATCTTGTTGAAAAATATTTAGTATAATGCTATATGCAGTATGTTGAGTCTTTGTAGATAAGGAGGAAAATTTAAAAATGAAGAAAAAACTCAGACTTATTTTACTCACGGTTTTGTGTCTTTGCCTTATTGGCGGAGTTACAGGCTGTGCGGTGCTGGATGACACTATTAATGAGATCAAAGGAAACCTCGTAGGTAATGGTTACACGATCCGTACTTACGATAACTATGGTTCAAAAGTTATGACAACCACTGGAGATAAAATCAATATTCAGGGTAATCCGGTTAAGACGACTTCTTACAGTAGCGACGGATCAGTTGTTACGGGATACGAGATGTCATCCGTGATCACGATCAATATTGATGGTAAAGAAATTCAGAGTTGTGGTGATACATGTATATTTGAGCAGGATGGTCTGCAGCCTGACGTAGACTTTGTGCAGACTGATATTTACAGTCAGTCGACTGGTGAGCTTTCCGATAATACATATATAGCAGGTATCGTAAATAAATATAAGAATTACTTTGGTAAATCACGTGTTGTGGTAATTAAATCTCAGCTTGGACAGCCTATCGTAGCATATTCAGGAGATGAGGTATATTGGAAGATTCCTAAAGACTTGCCTAAAATGACAAAATTGATGATTGATGGTAAAGCTCTTTATATTCATAGAGCTAATTTTCAGATTATTGATACGGCGTTGTTAGATTAGGATGAGTTCGCGAGAAACGCTGAGCTGATTACTGGCAGTGACTATAAAAAATGATATTGAAAAACATTTAGTATAATGCTATACTTATATTCAGAATGTATTTATAATTTTAAAGGAGAAGGGATATATGAGAAAAATATTAGCAGGTATACTTATCGGGGTTTTATGCGTTGGGAGTCTTAGCGGATGTGGTAAAGGTACTTCTGAAGAGACAGACTCAACTATTTCAGAAACTGTAAATGCTACGGATGAAACGGAAACGGAAACGGATACGCAAACAGAAAGTATTTCAGAAACCGAAGCTGTAGATTTAAATTATACAGTTCCGTTTTCTATGGCAGATATAGATTGGAATGTTGAGGAAGGGATTGTGTATGGTGACAGACGATATGTCGTATCCTATACGAATAATAGTAAATATGATATTTTCGAATTCAATATCACATACGCTAAAAAGGCTGATACAACAGACGAACAATTACTCAATGCTTTTTCCGATTTGAGAGAAGAAAATGGTGGTTACACCAGTGATTCAGACATTATCGATTTCGAACCAAGATGTAACGATTATCATTATGTAGTCCCAGGAAGAAAGATTGATCAGGTTTCATTACTTGCGGATGGGATGAATCCTGTTACAACAGAAGATCAGTTAAACTTATTTGAACCAGATATGGCGAATATAAGATATGTTGACGGAGATAAGATTTATGATGCATGTTATGATTTCAAAAACGACAAAATGAATCTTAGTTCACCATATGGAATGGACAAGTATGGATGGTCTGACAGCGATATGGCTCAAAAAGTTCCGAAACCAGAATACGATATTGTTATAGTAAATATGGATGATGCGGATTATTTCATGTACACGATAGGAGGTGCGAACGAAACAATATTCAATGAGTATAAAGAGCTTTGCGTTAAACAAGGTTTTACAGAAAAAGCAGAATCTGATGATGATTATTCATACGAAGCCTATAATGCAGATGGACTGAATCTATCTATGTATTATACATTAGATGGTGACAAAGTGACCTGTACTGTAGAAAAAGAATAATTCATTTATATTTCATCAAAGACTCAGCGTCAATAGGCGTTGGGTCTTTTTGTGTTTATGACAGTCGAATTTTGAAAGGAGGATCTCTATGTTATTTAAATATGAAGATTATAAAAACAGGTTACAGGTTAGAATCTGTGATCGATATTCTAAGGAAGATTTTCTCAAAAACAAAATTGTAACTTATCATGGGGATTTTGCTGCTTACTATAGTATCATCTTAGGGATTGATTCGGAAGGAAAAATGATAAGTAGTATGATATTGTTGGATAGTTTACTTGAACAATGGAATGTAACAGCAGAACAGATTCACGCGGATGCTATGGTTTCCACTTTGAACTTTGGAAGTATATTGGCGTCTTTAGATGGGATGATTATGAGATTGGTCGGCGATAAACCACACAGACAAACTAATTTGTTCAATTATCCTGATGCAATTCATGCGTCCGATTTTGAAACGCCTATGTTTTGTCTCACTAATCAATATAGTTTCAATGGTGCTGGACTTATATTAAATAGTTCAGTAAGAAAGAAAATAGGAAACTTTATGGAAGGTAATTTTTGTGTATTACCGTCGTCCATTCATGAGGTATTGATTGTTCCTGATTATGGAGAAGTATCTAAAGACGATTTGACGAAGACTGTTCATGATGTCAATTCAAATCGTGCAATCATGGATGAGGGGGATATCTTATCAGATTATGTACAGTGGTGTAGTCAAGACGGAAAAATTATGAAACGTTATTGATAACATTCACCCCTTAGGTCAGTTATGGCTTATGGGGATTTATATTTAGGAGGATTAGTATTATGGTAGAGTATTTATTTAAAGACATTTGTTTTCTGGTGGTTTTTATTTGTTGCAGCATTACTTTATATCCTTTTCTGGATCGAATCTGCAATTGTATGGAAGACTGTTTTAAATCAAGAAAGGGTGAGGATAATGTAAAAGATGAATAGAGCAGAGCGTAGGAAAATTGAAAAAGAACATCGAGCTGATATTTCAAGAAACACAGTTAGGGTTGACAGGAGGGAAATAAAAGCTCGTGAAGAAAAACTTAAAGATGATCTGGGAACATATTATGTTGAGACGCTTATGACTTGTCTCGCGGTAGCTGAGCATCGGATGCATGGATTCGGAAAGAAACGTATTCTGAAGACACTCCAATGTATCGATGATATGATGGGTGAAATCAATAGTGGGGATTTGACAATTGATGATTTACGTCAGGAATTATCGGATGAGGTTGGATTAAGTGTTAGAATTTAGGAGGAGAAAATATGCTTTTTAAAATTGTACTGATACTTATGACTGTATTATTAGCTTATATGGTGCATTTGATTTTGGTAGTGATGGATAAAATTGACCGTTTAGTGCGGGCGACCACACATCTTCTGAATCAAATAGATAAAGAGAGGACGGAAAGTAGAAAATGAAATATGATAATTTAAACACTAATGGATCTGGATGCAAGGACCCGACGGCATGTGAAGCGATAGGAAAAACTGATAAAGAACTCAAGAAATTGAACAAATTATTGGATTGTTTACGTCACATTTGCGATTTAGCGGGTTTCGAAATTGAAGGTAGAATCGTTCTGAAAAACAAGAAAACCGGTAAGATTTGGAGGTGATAAGTGTTGACCAGGAGTAAACACCTTAAATAAAAGTAAAATTTCAGACTTTCAGCGAGAATATATTTTCAAAGGGTGTTGACCAGGAGGCAACTTTGGTGTTGACCAGGAGGCAACAATAGGGTCGAAAAAGCCCTAAAATTGGGCATTTTGGTATATTTTTGACTCAAGTGTTACCATATAGGCAACACCTTATTTATTATGATAAAAAAAATAATAAATATATAGAACTTTTAGGGGGTGTTGCCTATAGGTCAACACCTGCTAAATTTAGAAAGGAGAAATCATGAGTGAGATCGAGTTTATGGACATCTTTGGTGATAATCTTGAATCCTTAATGAACGATGTTGGCATTGGGGTTAATCAGTTAGCTCGTGAGATAAATGTGTCAAAAGCAGTGATTAGTCGTTATATAAATAAGCAGCGGATACCGTCACTAAAAACGTTTTTAAACATATGTATCGCACTTGATTGTCAGCCGGACGATTTAGTTCCTTTGTATGAATTTATAGTATAAGATTTTTGTATTTAGAGCGTCAATATAACAGACGCTCTTTTTTTGACTTTATGAGGAGATAAGCGAGATGAATGATTTTCATAATGTGAAAAGAAAAGGTGTGGAGGTGATGATATTTGAGACAGGAGAAATATTTGATTCGATACAATCTTGTGCTGATTATTTAAATGTGAATCCGACATGGCTTGGGCGTGTGGTAAGAAATGAAAAAGGTTACTGTACGATACATGGATATCACATAATTAGAACAGATGGAAAATATAACATGGTTGATTTAACTAAAAAAGAATATCGTGGAAGACCAGGTGTTCGAGTAATGATAATTGAGACAGGAGAAAAGTTTGATTCCATAACAGAATGTGCAAAAGCGATTGGTGGATATCCAAGTAAAATATCAGATGCTTTATATCATAACAATCGGCATACACATAGAGGATATCACTTCCGATTGATTAATTAAAAAGGTAAAAAAACCACCCACGCGAAAATATCAAGGACTTTTATAGAGAGAAGATAACTTATCGTTGTCTTTTATATTTTGGCTTTTAACTCAGTAGGTTAGAGTGCTGGTCTTATACACCAGTGGTCCCGGGTTCGAGTCCCGGATAGCCAATATCTATAGAGGAGGTAGCTTGTGAGAGAAAGTAATTTTCAAGCTGATTTGAAAAAAGAATTAAAAACTTTATTTCCTGGGTGTATCGTTACCAAACTTGATTCCAGTGATATACAAGGTATTCCGGATTTACTTATTCTTTATAAAAATAAATGGGCTACCCTTGAGAATAAAAGAAGTGCAAAAGAACCGAAAAGACCTAATCAGGAATACTACGTAAACAAAATGAATGCAATGTCATTCTCGAGATTTATATTTCCAGAAAATAAGGAGGAAGTGTTAAATGAACTTCAAAAAGCATTTGGATCTTGAAGGTCTTCACGCACCATTTAGTGCCAGTCAGTCAGCTTGGTTGAGATACGATGATAATCGTGCATTGGAAGTATATGAAAATAAAAAAGCGGCAGAAATCGGAACAAGACTTCACGCATGGGCGAAAGAAACAATCGATTTGGGAATTAAACAACCTAGATCAAAAAAGACTTTGTATGCTTATGTGAATGATGCCATTGGATTCAGAATGAGCACTGAAGTTGTTTTATATTATTCAGACAGATTCTTTGGAACAGCAGATGCTATTTCATTTCGGAATGGGAAACTGAGAATTCATGATTTGAAAACCGGAAAGATGGGTAAAATCGAAAGTCACCTTGATCAATTAGAAGTATATGCCGCTCTGTTTTGTCTGGAATACAGAATCAAACCAGGTGATATCGAGATGGAGTTACGCTTATATAAGCAAGATGAAGTGTTGGTACACCATCCGACGGCAGAAGATATCGTGTCTATCATGGATAAGATTAAACATTTGGATAAAATCTTAGAACAGCGTGAAATTGAGGAGGTATAGATGACATGAATCCGGTAACAGAAGAAATCGAATCTTATTTCGGATGTAGTTCCATGACTGATCAAGAATATCTGGAACACTATGGGATGCCTCGTAGATCAGGACGATATCCTTGGGGCTCAGGTGAAGAACCGTATCAGCACAGTCGTGATTTTCTTGGACGCGTAGAAGAGATGCGAAAAGCAGGTTTTACATATACTGATGAGGACGGTAAAAAATGGACCGGAGACAATGCAATTGCCAAATCCCTTGGTTATTCGTCAACCGATTTTCGAACGGTATATGCGATTGCCAAAGATGAGCGTAGAGCATACGAAGTAGGAACTGCAAAACGATTAAAAGAGAAAGAAGGACTCAGTGTTAGCGAAATAGGGCGAAGAATGGGTGTCAATGAATCAACTGTCAGATCATATTTGAACCCTAATTCTGAATCTCGTATGAAACAGGCACGAGAAACTGCCAATTTCTTAAAAACCCAGGTAGACAAGAAAGGTATGGTCGATGTTGGAACCGGAGTCGAGAGAGAACTTAATATTTCGAAAGAGAAATTAGATCAGGCATTATTCATGCTTCAGGCTGAAGGAAGATATGAAGTGTATGGAGGTCGTTTCGCTCAGGTTACAAATAAAGGTCAGATGACGACACAGCGAGTATTGTGTAAACCAGGTACTGAACACAAAGAAATATACGATTTCGATAGGGTGAAAACAGTCAACGATTATATTTCGAGAGATGACGGAAAGACATTTGAGAAAAAGTTCCATTATCCAGAAAGTCTGAATTCCAAAAGACTGATGATTAGATATGCAGAAGATGGTGGAATCAACATGGATGGGGTTATTCAGCTTAGAAGAAATGTTCCAGACTTATCACTCGGTGAATCAAAGTATTCACAGGTCCGTATCATGGTTGATGGAAAAAAATATATCAAAGGTATGGCTGTATATGGTGAAGATAAGGACTTTCCACCTGGAGTTGATGTTATATTCAATACCAACAAATCTAAAAAAGTTGAAAAGCTTGATGTTTTGAAAGATGTGAAAAACGATCCAGATAATCCTTTTGGCTCTTTGATAAAAGATGCTGATCAAGGCGGACAGTATTGGTACGACAGTAAAACTGGAGAAAGGATTTCCGGAGCAGCAGATAATCCGAATAAGAAACTTGGACTCATCAACAAAAGGTCTGATGAAGGAGATTGGACAGAATGGAAAGATGCATTGCCATCACAGTTTTTGTCAAAACAAAGTATTTCATTAGCCGAAAAACAACTTGGGATAGCTAAAGCTGAGAAACAGGCAGAATTTGATGAAATACGATCTTTGACAAATCCAACTGTAAAGAAGTATTATCTGGATAAATTTGCAAGCAGCTGTGATTCGGCATCTGTTCATATGCAAGCAGCAGCATTACCTGGGCAGAAGTATCATGTTATTCTTCCAATCACGTCGCTTAGTGATAAAGAAGTATATGCACCAGGCTATGATAACGGAACAAAATTAGCATTGATCCGCTATCCTCATGGAGGAACTTTTGAAATTCCAATCCTTACAGTTAATAATAAAAACAAAGATGGCATCAATATGATTGGAAAAACGTCCATAGATGCAATTGGAATTAACCATGCAGTAGCTGATCGACTGTCAGGTGCTGACTTTGACGGCGATACTGTTATGTGTATTCCTACACACGACAGAGGTGGAAAAGTTAAAATCACATCAACACCTCCGCTTAAGGGTCTGGAAGGATTTGATACCAAACTGGCATATGGTGGTGAAAAGAAAATAGGTCCTGACGGAAAAGATCACTATTTCAGAAATGGTAGAGAATACCAGATTATGAAAAAAACAGATACTGAAATGGGTAAGATTTCAAATCTTATCACAGATATGACATTACTTGGAGCGTCAGAAGATGAGTTAGCAAGAGCTGTACGACATAGTATGGTAGTCATTGATGCTGAAAAACACAAACTTGATTACAAAGCAAGTGAGGTTGATAACAACATTGCGGCATTAAAGAAAACCTACCAGGGGAAAGTCACTGGTGGTGCATCAACAATAGTGTCGCGAGCTAAAGGCGAATATGATGTTGTGAAACGTCAAGGTTCCCCACGCATTAACCAGAAAGGTAAAGAGTGGTATGATCCAACTCGTCCAGAAGGTGCGTATATCTATAAAAAAGCAGATGATGTTGAATACACGGTAAAAAGATTCAATAAGCGTACCGGGGAGGTAGAGGAGAGTACCAAGACTCGCACACAAAAAAGCACTCGCATGGCGGAGACTGATGATGCATATACGTTAGTATCAAAAAACAGACATCCAATGGAGTTAATATATGCTGATTATGCAAATAGTATGAAAAATATGGCCAATCAAGCTCGTATGGAAATGGTCAACACTGGTAAAGTAGCCTATAACAAAGATGCAAAGAGAATGTATCAGACAGAAGTAGATAGTTTAAACGAGAAGCTTAGAATTGCGGAGCTCAACACAGTTCGAGAACGTTCAGCTCAGCGAATGGCTAATGCTACTGTTGCTGCAAAAGTAAAGGCTGCTGAAGCCACTGGCGAGACGATGAAAAATAAGGATGTCAAAAAAGAAAGTCAAAGAGCTTTGAGTAGAGCGAGAGAAGAAGTTGGTTCTGTTTCAAGAAAAGATAGAAACATTGTTATAACCGATAACGAATGGAAAGCCATTCAAGCTGGAGCTGTAAGTGAAACCGTGCTCAAACGAATACTTAACAATTCTGATCCTGATTCACTTAGACAAAAAGCGATGCCGAAAACGACAATCGAATTGACACCTGCAAAAACTGCTAGAATCAAAGCAATGTCTTCGTCATATACAATTCAACAGATTGCAGATAAACTTGGCGTTTCTAAATCAACAGTTTCTAAGTATTTGAAAGGAGCAGCATAAATGTTAAACGATTCTCGATTGACAACATTTGATAATCCATATGATCCATTTGACCAGTTTGTTGAATGGTACATGTTTGATACAGAAAAAGGTTACAATACTTGCGGAAAACTCGATAGAATCACTTATTATTCAGAAGATATGACAGAAAAAGAAATAGATGAAGAGCATGAGAGAGCTGTCGATGAAATAATAGACAATGATATCTTTAATGTATACAAAAAAGTATATAGAAATAAAACAACAAAATCGGAAATATCCAAAATCCCGGCATAATAGAGGGTAAAAAGACATGGGGGGGTAGCGAAAAACACACCCCCTCCCTGCATCGCGGCGGTCTTTATATTTTCTCCGGGGGAGATTTTCCAGAAACAAAGGTAGGGTCATAGGACGGCTCTACCTTTTTTAATTTCTTTTACATGACGTTCAAGTTATTTTTTGTTTTCTGGCTGTCATAACATACTTCATTTAAGGTTAATTTCATAGAGATTACCCTCCTTTCAAAAATATATTAAAACCCATCTTGAACGTCATGTAAAAGGAATTAATCACAGACAATAATACAAGAGAGGAGGTATGAATCATGACAAAAGTTAGTCAAACTAAGCCAAATAAAAAAATCCGTCCAGCGTTAACGCCTGAAGCACGGGAGAAACAAATGATAGCTCTTGCTATGGATAGAGCCGAACAACAACTTTTGGACGGAACAGCCTCCTCGCAAGTGATTACACATTTTTTAAAACTTGGATCAGAACGCGAACGATTAGAGAGAGAACGATTGGAAGAAGAAAACCAACTTCTTAGAGCAAAAACCAAAGCACTCGAAGATAGTGCCGATATGAAAGAGATGTATGAGAGAGCTATAAAAGTAATGCGTGATTATGCGGGAGTGAACGATGCGGACGAATATTAAAACTTATTCTGAGTTGATTCAAATACCGACATTTGAAAAACGTTTCGAATATCTTTGCTTAAATGGTCGAGTTGGCGAAGATACATTCGGTTTTGATCGATATCTAAATCAATTATTCTACAGATCGAAAGAGTGGCGTTCCATTAGAGACAAAGTGATATTTAGGGATAATGGATGTGATCTCGGTATAGCCGGACGAGAAATTTATGGGAAGATACTCATACATCATATGAATCCGATAAGCAAAGAAGATATTTTACAGAAGAGTAAGTTTCTTCTTAATCCAGAATATCTCATTACAGTAACAAAAACCACGCATGATGCAATACATTACAGTGATTCAGATCTTTTATACAGAGATCCAGCAGTGCGAAAGAAAAACGACACATGTCCTTGGCGACATGATTGATCTTAAGAAGGTGATATGAATATGAATGAGAGTATATTAACATCGATTAAAAAAATGCTCGGTATAACAGAAGAATATGAGTATTTCGATACCGATTTGATTATACACATCAATACGGTCTTTATGATTTTAAAACAGCTTGGTGTTGGACCGCCAGATGGTTTCAGTATAATCAACAAAACCAATACATGGGACGAATTTCTGTCGGACAACAAAAAATTGGAAGCGGTAAAGTCTTATGTATACATGAAAGTCAAAATCGTTTTTGACCCTCCTCAAAGTTCGGCTGTTATGGAATGTATGAATAGAATGATTAGCGAACTGGAGTTCAGAATCAATGTTGAAGCAGAATCAGAGTAGAAAGGTAGGTGATGAAATGGAAGACAACGTGCTTGTGCACCATGGGATAAAAGGGCAGAAGTGGTATGTGCGTCGCTACCAGAATAAAGATGGAAGTTTAACTCCGCTTGGCAAAAGACGAGCTTTAAAAATTCAGGATGGATATACGAGATTATCCAATGGAGGCAAACATAAAGATGAAAATGGTGATTTGACATATAAGGGTAGAAAAAAAGCTCTTCGTTACAAAGAGCAGTATGCGAAAGTAACAGGTGGTAAGCAGTTAAGAAAGTTCGCATCTGTTAAAAAATCGAGTGAGACGACAAAAACTAAAAGCATCAGTGAAATGTCAGATGATGAAATACGAAGTAAGATTAATCGTATTAAACTCGAAAACGAACTGCGATCGCTTACACCAAAACATACAAGTACCGGTCAGAAATTCGTTAATGCTGTAAAAGATTCAGCTGCGAAAATAGCTAGAGATAAAGGAACAAAAATAGTAGGAGACTACATAGAGAAAAAACTTAAAAAATCGTTAGGACTCGATAACAATAATCGATCTGAATCAGATAGACTTCGAGAACGTGCTCAGGACTATGATAATAGACAGAGAATTGATCGTGCACAGAGATATTTCGGTGAAGGACCGTATGCAAGACATAGTTCTACGGATAATCATTCCTCAAATAGAGGACCAGACGTTTCACATATTTCAAATGCAGATTGGCATGATCGTACATCAACAAATGCCAATAATGGAAGAGAGTATGTTAATTCACTTATCAGACGAAGGAGAGGAAATTAATGGCTTTGTCTAACACTGCTACTCCTAAATATTACGGGAAATTTCGAGATGCAGTGTTGAGAGGTGAAATACCAGTTTGTGAAGAAATTGAGATGGAAATGAATCGAATAGATGCTTTAATTGAGAACCCTGGGGTTTGGTATGATGACCAAGCTATTCAGGGTTTTATTAATTACTGCGAAAATGAGCTTACGCTTACTGATGGCGAAGATTTGTATTTATTGGATTCATTTAAGCTTTGGGCTGAGCAAATATTTGGATGGTATTACTTCGTGGAACGAAGCATTTATGTGCCATCGAAAGACGGACATGGTGGTCACTACGAGACAAAAACAATAAAAAAGAGATTGATTACGAAACAGTATCTTATCGTTGCCAGAGGTGCTGCCAAGTCTATGTATGCATCTTGTATACAAAACTATTTTTTGAACGTGGATACAAGTACGACACATCAAGTAACCACAGCTCCTACAATGGCTCAGGCTGAAGAAGTTATGTCGCCGATTCGAACAGCTATTACAAGATCGAGAGGACCATTATATCAATTTCTCACTGAAGGATCACTCCAGAACACGACTGGATCTAAAGCAAATCGTGTTAAGCTGGCTTCAACTAAAAAAGGAATTCAGAATTTTCTTACTGGATCACTTTTGGAGGTCAGACCTATGTCCATTGACAAGTTACAGGGATTGCGTGTCAAGATAGCAACTATCGACGAATGGCTTTCTGGTGATATACGGGAAGATGTCATAGGTGCTTTGGAACAGGGTGCTGCGAAAGAGCAAAGTGGTGGAAAGAACGATGATTATCTTATTGTCGCCATCAGTTCTGAAGGTACCGTTCGTAATGGGAGCGGCGATACAATCAAAATGGAACTGATGAAAATTCTTAAAGGTGAATATAAAGCACCACATACTTCGATTTTTTGGTATAAGTTGGATTCTATCGATGAAGTAGCTAATCCGGCAATGTGGCTGAAAGCCAATCCGAATCTTGGAAAGACAGTCAGCTATGATACCTATCAGCTTGACGTTGAAAGAGCTGAAAATAATCCTGTTACCAGAAATGATATCTTGGCAAAGCGTTTCGGAATTCCAATGGAAGGATATACATACTACTTTACATATGAAGAAACGCTTCCACATCGTAAACGAGAATATTGGCAGATGCCTTGTTCGGTAGGAGGAGATCTTTCGCAAGGAGATGACTTCTGTTCATTCACATTTCTATTTCCACTTTCAAATGGAGCATTTGGAATAAAAACTCGCAATTACATAACTGAATTAACTTTAAACAAACTTCCATCGGCTATGAGAAATAAATATGACGATTTTATAAAAGAAGGAAGTCTTATTATTATGCCCGGAAATATTCTGGACATGATGGAAGTTTATGAAGATTTGGATAATCACATAGCCGAAACTGGCTATGATGTCCGTTGCTTCGGATATGATCCATACAATGCAAGAGATTTTGTTGAACGATGGGAAAGGGAAAATGGACCTTACGGTATTGAGAAAGTTATACAGGGTTCACGAACAGAATCAGTTCCATTAGGCGAATTGAAAAAACTATCGGAAGAAAGGATGTTAATTTTCGATGAAGATCTTATGACATTTGCAATGGGTAACTGCATTGTCATGGAAGACACGAATGGGAACAGAAAACTGATGAAGAAACGATATGACGCAAAGATTGATGCAGTGGCGGCTATGATGGATGCTTTCATCGCTTTCAAACTGAATAGAGAAGCATTTGAGTAAAAAGAGGTGAAAAATGAACGAAAACGAACTTATGCATTACGGCGTACTTGGAATGAAGTGGGGTGTACACAGAGCAAATAAATTATCAAGTAAAGCGGCTGGAAGTGTTTCCCGTTCCAAGGAACTGAAAAAACAAGGTAGAACAAGTGAAGCAAATCGAGAAATGGCGAAGGCAAAAAAATATAAAGCAACATCAGAGAAAATTACAAAGAAAAGTATAGAACGTTCAGGCGGAACGAAAGCATACGAATATAACAAAAATGAATCATGGGGAAAATCGATTGCAAAAAGTTCTATTATGGGGACTTATGGAACATTGAGATATAACGAATTGAGGTCGAAAAACATCTTACGAGGGAAAGCTTTTATAGTTGGAAAACTGGCTAACGGTATAAATTACGCTACTATGAACGCAGCTTCTATTATCGAACCGAGGTTAAGGGAAGAAAAAAATAAGAATCTCCTTAAAAAATACAAAATTATTTAAGGGAAATAAAACAACTAACTAACATAAGGAGTATCAAAATGGAGCTAAATATAGGAGCCAGGTTAAAACATGCTTGGAACGCCTTTACGAATCGTGATCCAACATACTACCAAAGATCTTTGGGAACTGGATACTCGGTTCGTCCCGATAGACCTCGACTTAGCAAAGGAAATGAGAAGTCCATTGTAACATCAATATTCAACAGAATCGCTTTGGACGTGTCAGCCGTTACGATTAAGCATTGTCGTATAGACAGTAATGGTAGATATATCGAAGATATTGACAGTGATTTAAACAACTGTCTTAATCTGGAAGCAAATATTGATCAGACAAGTCGGGCATTTATTCAAGACATTGTTATGTCGTTATTAGACGAAGGGTGCGTCGCGGTTGTCCCTATTGATACCAGTATTGATCCGGGAATAACCGATTCATACAAAATACAAACAATGAGAACGGGAAAAATAATTGAATGGTATCCGTCACACGTAAAAATCCGATTGTATAACGATCGAAAGGGTGAAAAAGAAGACATCATTCTTCCTAAAAAGCAAGTCGCCATTATAGAGAATCCACTGTATGCGGTGATAAATGAGCATAACTCAACTATGCAGCGACTTATAAGAAAACTCAGTTTGCTGGATGCGACAGATGAACAGACGGCATCAGGTAAGTTGGATTTGATTATACAGTTACCATATGTTGTAAAAACGCCGGCTCGCCGTGAACAGGCAAATCTTCGACGAAAAGATATCGAAGAGCAGTTGGCTGGATCAAAATATGGAATTGCTTATACGGATGGAACTGAGAAGATAACTCAGTTAAACCGATCTCTGGAAAACAATTTGTTAAAACAGATTGAATATCTAACCGAAATGGTATACAGCCAATTAGGCATTACTCAGGAAATTCTTAATGGCACAGCGGATGAAAAAACTATGTTGAATTACAACAACAGAACAGTTGAACCGTTTGTAGCATCTATAGTCGATGAAATGAGACGAAAATTTCTTACAAAAACAGCAAGATCCCAAGGTCAAACTATAACTTATTTCAGAGATCCGTTTAGACTTGTCCCTATTAACGATATTGCAGAAATTGCGGATAAGTTCACTAGAAACGAGATTATGACATCGAATGAGATAAGACAGATTGTCGGTATGAAACCGGCTGATGATCCAAAAGCAGATGAACTTGTAAATAGCAATATAACTCAACCGGAACAAGAGCAATACTCAGATGTTCCGATTGTGGATGATGAAAACTACAAAGAAGGAGAAATTCAAAATGGATAGTTTTGATTTTAGCGGGTGGGCGACCCGAAACGATCTCCTTTGTGGAGATGGTCGGACAATTCGAAAAGATGCGTTCAAAGAAAACGATGGATGTGAAGTTCCACTTATCTGGAATCACAAACACGATGACCCTAACGCTGTTCTCGGACATGCTATTCTTGAAAACCGAAATAATGGCGTTTATGCATATGGCAAATTTAATGATACCGAGCAGGGTAAACATGCTAAGAAACTGGTTGACAACGGCGACGTCCGATCATTATCGATTTGGGCTAATCAGCTTAAACAGATAGGTGGAGATGTTGTTCATGGCAATATTAGAGAATTAAGTTTAGTTCTCGCTGGGGCAAACCCAGGTGCATATGTGGATTTTGTTATGGCACATGGAGCCGATGAAGAAGATACCTTATATGCATCATATGACGAAAATATCATGTTGTATCATTCAGCTGAAGTAGACAAAAAGGAAGGAGAGCCTAACATGGAAAAAAATAAAAATGAAGATCCCAAGAATGAAAAAACAGTGCAGGATATCATCGATTCGATGACGGAAGAGCAGAAGAATGTGATGTATAACCTGGTGGGACAGGCACTTGGCGAAAATCCAGACGAAGAGGAGGACGATGAAGAAGTGAAACATAACGTATTCGACAGAGAAGAAATGCAGCAGGGCAGTATTCTTAGCCATTCCGATGAAGAAGCAATTGTTGCTTTAGCCAAACAGTCAAATGTGGGGAGCTTGCAGGCAGCGATGGAAATTTATGCCGATGAACACGGAGACAGTTTAGCACACGGTGTATTCAGTGATGGTGATACTGAAAAACTGTTTCCAGAATATGAATGGCTTAAAAAAGGTGAACCGGAGACGCTCGAAAGAGATCAGACATGGATTGCGTCTGTAATCAACAAAATCCACAAATCCCCATACAGCCGTATTCGCACAAGACAGGCGGATGCCAGAATCGCTGAACTGAAAGCTAAAGGCTATCAGAAAAAGGGAAATTACAAACAGAATATGGCTGACATCAAGATGATTGGACGAACAACCGATCCGCAGACGGTTTATATCAAAGATGATATGCATCGTGATGACATTACCGATATTACAGACTTCGATGTTGTAGCATACCAGTGGAATCTTATGCGTCACATTCTGGATGAAACACTGGCGATGGCAGCACTTGTTGGAGATGGCCGTGAAGAAGGCGATCCGGATAAAATTCATGAAGATCATATCCGTTCTATTTGGAACGACAATGAACTTTATTGTATTCATCAGGATATTGACTTTGAAGCAGCCAAAACCAAACTTCAGGGCACCAATACAGGTGCAAACTTCAGTGAGAACTACATTAAAGCAGAAGCAATGATTGAAGCAGCACTGTATTCCAGAGAGAAATTCAAAGGAACAGGAACTCCGGATTTATATTGCACACCGCATCTGTTAAATGTGATGCTGCTGGCTCGAGATCTGAACGGTCGTCGTATTTATGATTCCAAATCTGATCTTGCGGCAGCCCTGAACGTTGGAGAAATTCATACAGTTGAGCAGTTCGAAGGTCTGGAAAGAACAGACACAAATAGTGAAAAGCACAAACTGCTCGGTCTGTTTGTAAACCTTGCTGATTATCAGTTTGGATCAACCAAAGGTGGAGAAATCACAAAATTTGAAGACTTTGACATGGACTTCAACAGATACAAATATATGCTGGAGACACGTTTATCCGGTTCTCTCACCAAGCTGTATTCTGCTATCGCTCTTGAGGAAAGGGTAGCTTAACTAAAAAAAATAAACATAGTGAGGATAAAACATGAAGAAATTATTTATTAGCCAGCCAATGAAAGGTAAATCAGACGAGGTGATTCTGAGAGAGAGGAAAAGAGCAATCCAGTGTGCGGAAAGACAGTTAAATGAACCGGTAGAGGTAATTGATAGCTTTTTTCAGGGTGCACCAACAGATGCGAAACCGCTCTGGTTTCTGGGAAAATCTCTGGAACTTCTGTCGAGTGCTGATATTGCGTATTTCACAAAAGACTGGGAGGAAGCAAGAGGCTGCCGTATCGAACATACGTGTGCGGTGGAATACGGTATTGAAACGGTTGTGGAAGATTATTCAAACGACTGAACACGACACCGTTACTGATTTATGAATAACACAATAAAAAATATTATATGAGGAGGATATCGTAATGGATAGAATTTTTCATCATGATGACACGATGTATGAAGTAGCAACCAAGGTCTATGTAAAAACCGATGGTTATGCGTACTCTGACAGTAAATGTACTGTAAAAATTCCGGCTGATGTACTGGAAGATCTGTTCGTAAGAGGAATGATCATTGTTGATTCTGCGGGTGTTATGTATAAACCGATTAGCTGTAAAACAGCAGCCAAAGTAATTACAGTTACATACGCAACAACAGATACTACTCCAACAGCAGCTAAACTTGCTACGGTAAAAGCAGATCCAGTTTAACAAGATCGAGAGGAAACGTCAAAATGGGTAAATGGTTTGGAAAAATCGGCTATGCGATCACAGGCGAGACAGAACCTGGATTGTGGGAAGATACAATTGTCGAACGCCAGTATTATGGAGACATAACGAGCGATCGTCGAAAACGTCAAACTTCTAATGAAGTCAATGATAATATTACTCTCTCAAATGTGATCAGTATAATAGCCGATCCATTTGCTTATGAGAATTGTTCAAACATGGCGTATGTTGAAATAATGGGCACGAAATGGAAAATCACAGATATTGAGATTCAAAGCCCAAGGTTAATACTGACGGTAGGAGGTGTCTGGAATGAGAACTCGACTGGAACTTCAGAGTAAATTAGAAGAAGTTTTGGAGAGTAGACAGGTATATTACCAGCCTCCTTCGACAGTAAAGATGGAATACCCAGCTATTGTGTATTCAAAAAGTAATATCAGAACTACACATGCTAATGACGCAGTGTATTCGAAAATGAAAAAATATGATTTGATTGTCATTTCTAAAAGGCCGGATGATCCGGTCATCGAAAAACTTTTGGAATTGTCATATTGTTCTTATGAACGATCATATAAAGCAGACAATTTAAATCACGATTTATTAAGTATATATATCTAAAGGAGGACACGAGATGAGTAAACTCGAATGGGACAAAGTCGGTGAGCATTTTTATGAAACCGGTGTACGAAAAGGAGTTGTTTATCCGCAGGAAAGTGGTGCCTATCCGAAGGGTTATGCTTGGAACGGCCTTACCGCCGTTACCGAAAGCCCGTCTGGAGCCGAACCAACTCCGATGTACGCAAACAACACCAAATATCTGAATCTGCTTTCAGCAGAAGAATTCGCAGCGACTGTGGAAGCTTATACATACCCTGACGAATTCGCAGAATGCGATGGATCAGCAAATCTTGCACCAGGAGTATCTATCGGTCAGCAGAAAAGAAAAACGTTTGGTCTTTCTTATCAGACTCTGCTGGGGAATGATGTGGATGGAAATGATCACGGTTATAAACTTCATATTATTTATGGAGCACTTGCAGCACCGTCTGAGAAGGCATATAACACAGTCAATGATAGCCCGGAAGCAGTTGCACTTTCTTGGGAGCTGTCGACGACACCTGTATCTGTAGCAGATATGTTACCGACTGCCTCATTAACTATTGAATCGACCAAAGTCGATGCGGCTAAGCTGAAGAAACTGGAAGATATTCTGTATGGTACAGATGAAGCTGAAGCGAGACTTCCTCTTCCAGACGAAATCGCGACTATCGTGAAAGCAGCTGCTTAATTAAAAACAACAATTAAATAAAATACAACAAAACAGCCTTATCTTTTTATTATTCACAAAGACCCTGCCTTGGAACCGTGGGGTCTTTTTTTTTATTTTTGAAAGGAGAAAATCATGTTAAAGAAGACAATTACATATACAGACTACAATGGCGTGGAAAGAACCGAGGATAAATACTTCAACTTATCAAAGGCAGAAATCATGGAAATGGAAATGAGCACAGCAGGTGGATTTGCAGAAATGGTGCAGGGCATTGTTAAAGCACAGGATGCCCCAGCAATCATGAAGATTTTCAAGGATATCATCCTCAAATCGTACGGTGAGAAAAGTCCAGATGGAAAACGTTTCATCAAATCCAAGGAACTGTCTGACGAATTTTCACAGACAGAAGCATATTCAGATCTGTTTATGGAACTGTGTACAAACGCAGAGGCATCAGCAGCATTTATTAATGGAATCATTCCGGCAGATGTTGCAGAAAAAGCCGCAGCAGAAGCTTCTGTGTCTGGGAGCTATATCAAAGCAGCTAACTAAAGATGAACGTATCGGAGGATTGAAGAATGTTAACCATCGAGATATCTAGCAACGAATTTTTTGACGAGATAAAAGAAGAATTCGTTACTACGAAAGCATGGACATTGCATTTGGAACATTCTCTTATCTCCGTTTCAAAATGGGAGTCTCGACATAATAAACCATTCTTTTCGACAACGAAAGAAAAAACTCATGCTGAGACTCTTGATTATATAAAATGCATGACACTTGATAAAAGTGTTGATGATTCGGTATATGACAGTTTAACGATGGCTGATTTAAAAAAAATCGAAGAATACATAGCAGCACCAATGACAGCGACTACGTTCTCTGATAATTCGAATAAACCAAATCGAGAGATCATTACATCGGAATTGATATATTACTGGATGGTCGCACAGAACATACCGTTTGAATGTGAAAAATGGCATTTAAATAGGTTGATTACTTTATTGAGAGTGTGTAATGTGAAAAATTCCCCTAAAAAGAAACGAAGTCGTAGAGAGATTATGGCAGAAAATGCAGCTTTAAATGCGGCTCGAAGAAAAAAATACAATACGAAAGGGTGAAAAAGATGAGTAACAGTCCACTTGTTTCTTATACGAAATTAAGTCCGAATAAAAACAGTAGTACTGCAAATTGCAGGACTCATAAAATAGACACCATCACGATTCACTGCTATGTCGGGCAAGCATCAGTTGAATCTATGGCGAGCTGGCTCTGTAATCCTAAAGCCGGTGCCAGTGCGAATTATGGAATCGGTGAGGATGGTCGCATTGTTCTTCTGGTTGAAGAAAAAGATCGTTCATGGTGTTCGTCTAATGCTGAAAATGATAACAGAGCAATCACGATTGAGTGTGCAAGTGATCCGGCGGCACCATACGCCATTAATACAAAAGTATACAAATCGTTAATTAAGCTTTGCGTGGATATTTGTAAGCGAAATAATATTAAAAAACTTTTATGGAAAGGCGATAAATCATTAGTCGGTCAGATTGATAAACAGAACATGACTGTTCATCGATGGTTTGCTAATAAAGCCTGCCCTGGTGATTATATCTACAATCGACTTGGTCGGATTGCAGATGAAGTGAATGCAGAGCTTGGAGTCAAAGTAAGTGCTCCGAAGAAAAACGACAAGAAAAAAACTGCAAAGACTTTTAAACCGTATTCGGTCAAAGTATCTATTGACGATCTTAATATCCGGACAGGAGCGGGAACCAATTACGCTGTTACTGGACACAAAACAGGTCGAGGGGTGTTTACCATCATTGAAGAGAAGACTGGAAAAGGATCTGTAAAAGGATGGGGCAGACTCAAGTCTGGTGCCGGATGGATTAGTCTGGATTATACAACAAAGGTTAAATAAGGTGAAAAATGATAAGTTTCAGACAAAAGGGTGATTTTTCAAAGTTATCGAAATACTTTGAAAAAATGAAAGAGGCCGCAAAAATCGGTGTGTTAGACAAGTACGGTCGAGAAGGTGTGGCCGCCCTTTCGTCTGCTACACCGGTGGAATCAGGTAAAACGGCAAGTTCGTGGTCATACGAGATTGAACGTCAAAATGGAGCAGTATCCATTGTATTTAAGAATTCAAATGTGAATAAAGGTGTTCCAATCGCTATTATTTTACAACTCGGTCATGGCACTGGAACCGGAGGATGGGTTGAAGGTAGAGATTATATAAATCCTGCTATTCAACCCATTTTTGATAAATTGGCGAACGAAGCCTGGGAGGAGGTTATTAAGGCGTGAGTAAAACAGTTGATGAAAGAATCGTGGAGATGCGATTTGACAATGCTCAATTTGAGAAAAACGTTGCCACAAGTATGTCCACGCTCGATAAGCTGAAGCAGAAATTAAAGTTATCAGATGCTTCGAAAGGTTTCGAAAACATTAATTCAGCTGCTAAAAAAGTTGACATGAATGGACTTAGCAGTGGAATCGAAGTCGTTTCTGCTAAATTTTCAGCATTGCAGGTAATGGGCGTTACGGCACTTGCGAATATTACCAACTCCGCGGTGGATGCTGGTAAAAAGTTTGTTTCCGCCTTAACAACTGATCCTGTCAAAGATGGTTTTACAGAATATGAAACCCAGATGAATGCAGTGCAGACAATCTTGGCGAATACCCAAAAAGAGGGTGCGACCATAAAACAGGTAAATACCGCATTAGATAAGTTGAATACTTATGCAGATAAGACAATATATAATTTTACGGAGATGACGAGAAACATCGGTACGTTTACAGCTGCTGGTGTAAAACTTGACACCTCCGTATCTTCTATAAAGGGTATTGCCAATCTTGCTGCGGTATCAGGATCAACGTCGATGCAGGCATCCACAGCCATGTACCAGTTATCACAGGCGATTGCGGCTGGTGCCGTAAAACTTCAGGACTGGAACTCAGTTGTAAACGCAGGAATGGGTGGACAGGTATTTCAGGACGCTCTTATTCGTACTTCTGAAAATCTTCAAACCGGAGCTAAATCAGCTATCGAAGCATCTGGTTCATTCAGAGAATCGTTGAAGGACGGTTGGATTACTACAGAAGTTCTTACGCAGACTTTGGATCAGTTTGCAACAGCAGCCGAGACTCAGAAGGAATACGAGGATGCGGTTAAGAAATTCATAGACCAGGGATATACACAAGAAGAAGCTAAGCAAATGGCGGATATGGCTCGAACCGCTGGTCAGGCTGCTACGAAAGTCAAAACTTTCAGTCAGCTGATTGATACGCTTAAAGAAGCCATGGGATCAGGATGGACCAGGACATGGCAGCTTGTTATTGGCGACTTCGAAGAAGCCAGAAATATGTGGTCTAAAGTCAGTGATGTGCTTAGTAATGTTATCAACAAATATTCAGATGCCAGAAACATGCTGGTTGAAAGTGCACTTGGTAAGGGATTCAGCAAGTTAACTAAGAAAATCAATGCTATAAGTGGACCAGCTGAAAAAGCAATGGATTCTGTAAATAAAGCAGTAGAAGCAGTATCCAATTTTGATGATATTGTCACGAATGTTATCCGTGGTAATTATGGAAATGGTCAAGAACGATTTAACGCTTTATCTGAAGCTGGCGAAAACTATTACCGGATACAGAATAAAGTAAATGAAACACTCGGAAATAGTTATCGATATACAGAAGAACAGATAAAAGCTCAAGATGAATTACTTGGCACACAGAGCAAAGCGGCTGACGGAACAGAGGCAGAGACGGATGGAACCGTAAAACTCACCAAAGAAAAAAAGAAGCTTATCAAAGAAATTGCAAATATGTCCGAGGAGCAGATGAAGGCTGCCGGATATAGCGACAAACAAATCAAAGCATTTCGACAGCTTAGAGAAGCAGCTGACAAAATTGGTATGCCGTTGGATAAGTTCATTAATAAGATGGACAAGATTACGGGTCGATGGTTACTGCTGAATTCGTTCAAAAATATGGCGAAAGCTCTAGTAAGACCGCTAAAAGCAATCGGTGGAGCATGGCAGGAAACGTTCAAGCCGGTGACGGCTAAAAACTTGTTTAACGTTATAGCAGGTTTTCACAAGTTTACAGCATCACTGATTATGTCGAAAGACAATGCTGAGAAACTTAAACGAACGTTTAAAGGATTGTTTGCAGCTATAGATATTATCAGAACAGTAGCAGGAAACGGACTGAGTCTAGCTTTCAAGGCTGTATCAGCTGTTTTAAAAGCATTTGATTTAAATATTCTTGATGTTACCGCTAATATTGGAGATGCCATTGTAAAATTCAGGGACTTTTTATTTAGCAATGATTTGATAAATAAAGGATTCCAGGCGTTCGCCGAAAGCATCAAAATGGTGGTTACGGTGTTGAAAAGTTTATTCGACGCTTTTATGAATTTACCTACTGTACAAAAAGGATTGAATAAAATTAAGGAAGGTTTCGAAAAACTGAAAGACATGGATCTATCAGAAATCGGACCGAATTTAATTAATAAATTCAAAAACATCAACTGGGGTGAAGTTGGTCAATACGCAGTAGCGAAAATTCGAGAAGGCTTTGGAATGTTAAAAGAAGTCAATTTAGTTGAAGTTGGCAAAAACATAATCCAGGGTCTTAGAAATGGACTTTCAGATGGTGTAAACGTAGTTCCTGAATTACTTATTACTATAGGAAAAAATATAGTAGAAGCGATTAAAGGAGTGCTGGGAATCCATTCACCGTCCACAGTAATGTTTGAAATTGGAAAGAATGTTATACAAGGATTGATTAATGGATTAAGGGAAGGACTGTCAAAAGTCATTGGATTTATAAAGAGCCTAGGATCTTCGATAGTACAGGCTTTCGGGGAGATTGGTTCAAAAGTCATGGATATCCTTGGAGATGTTGACTGGAATAAAGTAATTGCAGTATCGGTAATTGCAGGAATCCTGGTTGCGATAAAGAATGTAAAAGACACAGTAGATAAATTCGCGGCACCATTTGAAGGTTTGGGATCTATCTTTTCATCTGTAGGTAAGGTGATAGAAGATTCAAATGAAAATATCCAGACAATCCTTGAGAATACGGGAAAAGTTGTCGGTAATTTTGCAAAGGTGTTAAAAGCACAGTCATTTAAGATAAGTGCCAGTGCTATAAAAGATTTGGCGATTTCAATAGGAATTCTGGCAGCATCTATTTATGTTATAGCTCAGCTAGACGTAGGAAAAGTATGGAACGCTGTTATAGTAATAGGGGCATTGGCTGTTATACTTGGTGTTTTATCGTTTGCGTTAGCTGAAATAAACAAAGCTTCCATAACAATAGGCGAGAACAGACTTAATGTATCTGGACTTAAGACTGGATTGATTGGACTTGGCGTAGTACTTCTGATGATGGCTGCTGTCGTTAAGATAATCGGAAATATGGATCGAGATCAGGCGAAACAGGGTTTTGACGGTCTTATTGAAATGGTCGGTCTATTAGCAGGTGTTTTTGCAGCATATGGACTGTTGATTAAAGGTAAAGCTGCACAGAACATGGATAAAGCAGCTATCATGATGAAAAAAATGGCAGTTGCTATGCTTCTAATGGCTGTCGTATGTAAACTTGTTGGAAGTCTCAGCGAAAGCGATATGCTGAAAGGTCTTTCTTTTTTGGTAGTTTTTGGAGTGTTTACAGCCGCAATGCTTTGGGCATCTAAACTCGCTAGGCGAAGCGTCGATAAAATTGGCTCCATGATGGTCAAAATGGCGGTTGCTATGGGACTTATGGTTGTTGTATGCAAACTTGCCGGAAGCCTAAGCGAAAATGAAATGTTTAAAGGAGCATTGTTTGCCGCTGGTTTTGTAGTGTTTGTACGTGCTCTCGTGAAAGCCACGACGATAAGTAATGAAGCTCAAATAGCACAGATCAGTGGATTATTGATGTCAATATCAGTATCTATGATGCTTATGGTTGGTGTGTGTAAACTTGCTGGACTTCTTAATGAAAACGACATGGTAAAGGGAGCTTTCTTTGCTGTTGGGTTTGTAGTTTTCGTAGCTGCTTTAGTCCATGTATTAAAAGTTAGTAACGAACAGGAAATCGCAAAAGTATCTGGCACCATTTTAGCAGTGTCTATTGCTATAGGTATTCTAGCTGGAGTATGCATTCTTCTTGGAATGATTAATCTGGGAAGTTTAACCAAAGGTGTTGCCGCAGTTGGTCTTTTGGGAGTACTCATGATTGGATTGATTCGCTCTACCAAAGGAGCCGCTGATGTTAAAGGAAGTATTATCGCAATGGCGGTAGCTATAGGCGTTATGGCCGCAGCAGTTGTAGTTTTAAGTATGATCAAAACTTCTGATTTAGCTAAAGGAGTAGCGGCAGTAGTCGCTTTAGGAGTCATATTATCTCTGATGATTCGGTCAACACGAGGTGCTACAGATTGCATGAAAAACCTCATAGTCATGACAGCAGCTATAGCTGTGATGGCTGGTGCTATTGTGGCTTTATCATTCGTTGATGGTAAAAAGTTAGCTGGTGCAACAGTTGCTTTGGGAACACTTATGGCGATGTTCGCATTGATGGAAAAGGCGTCTGCATCCGCAACAGGATCTATGAAAACTATTTTAGCCTTAACTTTTGTAGTTGGTGCTTTAGCTGGAATTCTATATTTTATATCCAGTATGCCAATACAGTCGTCCATTACATCAGCTGTGGCATTATCTACGCTTTTGTTAGCTATGTCAGCATCTATTCTTATTATAAGTAAAGTTGGCGATGTTTCCAAAAGTGCCATAGGTACACTGGCTGTGATGACCGCAGTAGTAGGTGCTTTGGCTGGAATATTGTATCTTTTACAAGATTTACCGATTCAGTCGACATTGGCGAATGCACTGGCATTATCTGGATTGATGGTTGCATTGTCGACAGCATGTTTGATCCTTGGAGCGGCTGGAAGAGTTGGAGGAAATGCAGTAGCCGGAGCTGCTAAACTAATGGCAGTTGTAACAATCGCAGGAGCACTGTTAGTAGCTGTTGCCGGATTAATCGATTTGATTCCGGGAGCAGAAGAGTTTCTTGATGGTGGAATTAAAATACTCGAAAAGATAGGTTACGGACTCGGTTCTTTTATAGGAAGCATTGCGGGCGGATTCTCGGCTGGAGCTACCTCTGGTTTACCAGAGATCGGAAATAACCTGTCAAGTTTCATGGAAAATTTGAAACCATTTATCGAAGGGACAAAGAACATTGATGATTCAGCATTGGATGGCGTTGCAAAAATCGGCGATATGATGTTGAAACTTACCGGAGCGGGAATCCTTGATTGTATAGGAAAGTTCATCAATTTTGGCGAATCTCCTATGAAATCGTTTGGGGAACAGCTGCAAACGTTTGGGGAAGCAATTAATTTACTTCTTGACACTGTATCAACCATGAAACCTGCTGATGATGAAAAATTACAAGCAGTTGCTGATATTGGAAATATGTTTGCTGCTTTGCAGAACGCAGTGGCACCAGCTGGCGGATTGTTACAGGCTATAATCGGAACAAAAAATCTAGGAAATTTAGGCACACAAGCATCACAATTTGTAGATTCGTTGAAATCAGTCGCAGATTCATTACAAACTATAGATGATGAGGGATTATCGAAAGTATCGGCAGTAGCGAAAGCTGGAAAAGCATTAACGAAACTTCAAGAAGCTGTTGAACCAGCCGGAGGACTTCTTCAAAAGTTGACCGGATATGGTGACATGTCGAGACTTGGAAACGAGACAACGTCGTTCGTTTCGTCATTGACGGACATAATTCAGGAAGTAGCTAAGTTTAATGTTTCGGATTTGGAGAAAATACCAGCGATAGTTAAAGCAGGGAAGGCATTGGCGAAGCTTCAAGGAGCAGTGGAACCAGCAAATGGATTTCTTCAAGCTGTGTTGGGATCAAAAGATTTATCCGTCCTTGGTAATCAAGCATCCGCTTTTATCACATCGTTAAAATCAGTAACAGACGATTTGAAAGATGTTAGTGACACTGATATAGAAAAAGTTAAGTCTATAGCAAATGTGGGAAAAGCGTTGGCGAAGCTTCAGGAAGCAGTAGAACCCGCAGGAGGATTTTTACAAGCCATATCAGGTGTGAAAGATATATCTCTACTTGGTTCACACGCAGAAGAATTTGCGACATCGATAGCTGAAGTTTCCAAAGCACTGGCTGGCGAAAATACAGTAGACACGAATGCAATCAAAACTGCTGTAAACGCAGGTGAGCTTCTTATAAACCTTCAAAATGCCATACCGAAAAAAGAATGGTTTGACGGAAAAGTTGAACTGGATGATTTTGGTAAAAAGATCGTAGCCTTTGGCAATTCAATGACTGATTTTAGCAATTCAGTAGCTAATATCCAAGGTGACAGATTGACTGCTGTTATAGTTCATGCAAAAGAATTGTCAGATTTTGCTCAGGATCTTAGTGATTTTGAAACAGAAGGAATCGGTAAATTTAAGTCGATTGATTCGATTGGCGACGCAATTAAAAACTATGCCTTAAAGATATCTGATGTAAATGTTGACGATGTTGTGAGATCGGTTGATTCAGCTGTGAAGTTAAAAGCACTGATATCAGGACTGTCCACTCTTAACACAAGTGGCGTTAAAAAGTTTGATGTAAAAGCGATCGGCGAATCCATGAGATCGTACTACGATTCAGTTATTGGAATTGATGTTGTTCAAATTGCGAGTTCCATATTGTCAGCAGAAAAACTAGCATCATTGATTGAGCGACTTGCAACATTAAATACAAGTGGCGTCGAGAAATTCAAAGACGCAATTTCATCTCTTGGACAGGCACAAATTGGCGACGTATCAAAGACATTTAGTAAAGCAAGTAGCTCGTTATTGAGTGAAGGTAACAATATGATTACCTCATTGACAAAAGGAATGTCGACAAAAGCTGGTTCAGCAAAAACAGCAGCGACAGGAATTGTGTCTGGAATACAGAGTTCAATAACATCCAGGATGTCGGACTTCGCATCGCTTGGTGCTGAAATGATGACTCGACTTATTTCGGGCATCAATGGAAAGACCTCCAGTGTGTCGTCAACGGTTAATTCTGTGGCTGCTACGGCAGCATCTGCGATAAGAAATGTGTATGGATCATTCTATACTAATGGTGGGTATCTTGGTGATGGCTTGGTGTCTGGAATAAACTCGAAACAGACGGCTGTTTATAATGCTGGTTATGAACTTGGTCAGAAAGCCGTGCAGGGTGAAAAAGATGGTCAGAAATCTAAGTCGCCATCTAAGCTCACTATTCAAGCAGGTAAATGGTTAGGTGAAGGATTGATCATTGGCACCAAGGCCATGGGTAAGAAGGTATATAGTGCCGGATATAACATGGGAGAAACAGTCACACATTCCATCTCATCTGCAATATCAAAAGCTGGACAACTTTTCGACGATAGTATGGATTCGGAACCGACTATAAGACCAGTGCTGGATCTGAGTGATGTAAAAAACGGAGCGACAACACTTAACGGAATGTTTTCGAATCCATTGATAGCACCTACTTCGAATATGAGAGCTATCAGTGTCATGATGAAAGAAAACAGTCAAAATGGAAATATCGATGACGTTGTCAGTGCTGTTAACAAGCTTCGAAAAGATCTCGGAAATGTTGGAAACACCTATAACAGCATAAACGGTATTACATATGACAACGGAAGTGAGATATCAGAAGCAGTTGGAACACTTATTCGTGCTGCACGTATAGAAAGGAGGCGATAAAGTTGGCGAACGCACCAACAATAGAGAAATTCGGTATACAAAGCGGAACTGATAGGACTTTATATATTCAGTGGGCGTGGAAAAAAAAGAATACTAAAGAATATAGAGTTTTCTGGGAGTATGCTACAGGAGATGGGATATGGTTTAGTGGTTCAGATACTAAAGTTAAATCGAGAGTATCAACTTATACCGCTCCGGACAATGCAAAAAAAGTTCGAGTTAAAATTAAGCCAATTTCTGATACACATAAAGTGGTGGTCAATAATAAAACCACCACTCAAAACTATTGGACAGCTAAATGGTCTACTTATAAAACACACGATTTTTCAACAAGTAGACCAGCCAAACTGTCGGCTCCTACGATGACGCAGAGTGAGTTCAATAAAGATCAATGGTTAATAGAGATAGCAAATATCGATACCAATTGGACTGGAGATGGCGTAGATCTTGAGATATGGCAAAACGATGCGAAAATATATAAAACAGTAACGCTTTTGTTACAACAGAAACAAAATAGAATTGCTCATAAAACAACCTTGGATCACGGAAATCGTTACAAAGCGAGAGTTCGAGGATTTGTTACAAAAAAAGCAAAAACAAAAGATTATGGGTACTGGTCTGATTTTTCAAGCAACATTCTTACAAGACCAAGTGTGCCAGACGAAATCATACAAACAAAGAGTTTGACAAGCACGTCCGTATATATAGAATGGACCGCTGTTAAAAATTGCACCAGTTACGAAATACAATACACCACAAAGATTGAAGACTTTGTGAACAAGAACGAAAGCGATTTGAAAAGTTACACGATTGAGAGTGTGAATCATGCTGAAATAACGGGAATGGAAACAGGATGCGAATATTTTTTCAGGGTTCGTGCTATAAATAGTGCCGGTAATTCCGAATGGTGTGAACGAGGGAACGGTATTGTTTTTCTTGGAAGACCACCATCAGCTCCAACAACATGGTCTTCATCTACAACTGTAAGTATAGGTGAAGACCTTATATTGTATTGGATTCATAACTCAGAAGACGGATCAAGTCAGACATCTGCTGAACTTGAATTGGACGTTGCTGGCAACAAGAGAACTATCGAAATATTAAATTCGAAAGATGAATTTGAAAAAGATAAAATAAGTCACTATAGCGTATGGGATGACAACCGTATACCGATAGATGGTGGTAAAGTCAAATGGAGAGTGCGTACAAAAGGTATAATGGACGATTACAGTGAATGGTCAATATTAAGAACTGTTGATGTATATACAACTCCAACGTTGATGTTAACACTTGAAGATACAGAAAGTATGTCTATTGATACTTTAACAAGTTTTCCAATGAGAATTAATGGAGTTGCTGGACCTAAGACACAGTCTCCATTAAGTTACAGCATTTCGGTAGTATCGTTAACCACTTATGAAACCGTTAACCAAATTGGAGAAGACATTATAGTCAGTAGCGGTGATGTGATATATTCACAATATTTTGATATAAATTCGGAACTAAGTGTTGAGTTATCAGCAGGTGATATTGATCTGGAAAATAATCAGAGGTATCGCATACGTGGAACAGTCGCTATGGACAGTGGATTAAAAGCTGAATCATATGTTGACTTTGATGTTGCATGGGAAGAAGTTGAGTACAATCCAAATGCGGACATAGGTTATAATAGTGAAGATTACTCAGTTCAGTTAAGACCTTATTGCGAAGACGAAAACGGTGTTTTGGTGGAAGACGTGTTATTATCTGTATATAGAAGAAACTTCGATGGTGAATTTATCGAAATTACTTCTGGAATAGATAATACATCCCAGGTATACGTTATAGATCCACATCCAACTCTTGATTACGCACGATATCGGATTGTTGCTACATCAAAGACTACTGGAACAGTGAGTTATTACGATATGCCAGGATTACCGATATTTGAATCATCCGTCATTTTACAGTGGAATGATTCATGGTCTGACTTTAATCTATCTGTGGTTAATGAAACCGATGAAATTTCATCAATCGTTTCTGCTAAATCGTTGTTAAAACTTCCTTATAATATAGATGTTTCGGAAAAAACTTCTCCAGACGTATCTCTTGTTAAATATATAGGCAGGAAACGCCCGGTTAGTTATTACGGAACGCAGCTTGGTGAAACTGCTTCATGGAAAGTGGAGATACCAAGTGACGATAAGGAAACGATATATGCTCTGCGAAGACTTGCTATATGGCAAGGGGATGTATATGTAAGAGAACCTTCTGGAAGTGGGTACTGGGCAAATGTCAACGTATCCTTTAGTCAAACACATATGGAAGTAAAAATACCAGTCACGCTGGAGTTAACTCGCGTGGAAGGGGGAGTTTAAACATGCCAGACTGGACAAAAACGATGATTCAAACTTTCGAATATTATATAGTTGACCCAGAAACATGGAAAGATGTGGAAAAGCTGAATTGCGTTACAAAAAGCACTATAAGTCGAGACAGTGAAGCAGAAACACTCGGATCAGCAAATATTGACGTGACAGAAGGATTGAATGAGTGTTATGTGCGTATATACATGGTCACAAGTCAAAATGGAATAACAGAAAGATTTCCGTTTGGTACATTTCTTATTCAGACACCGACTACAAGTTTTGACGGTCGAAGCAAGAGTGTGAGTGTCGATGCTTACACTCCTTTACTTGAATTGAAAGAGAATCCGCCGCCTATAGGATACACAGTATTAAAAGGCGAAAACGTGATGTCGTACGCATATCGTTTAGCTAGGGATAATACGCGAACACCAGTTGTTGAAGCGATAGATGCTGAAATATTACATTCAGATTTTACGGCAAATACGGATGATACATGGCTTTCCTTTATTTCTGATCTGGCTGCCAGAGCAAAAAATCACATTGATCTTGATGAAATAGGGAGAATATTATTCGCACCGAACCAAGAGATAGATTCGTTACAACCTGTACGGACATATAGTGACGATAACAGCTCTATATTATATCCAAACATATCAATAGATCAGGACTTATACAGTATTCCGAACGTGGTTGAGGTTTCGTATTCCAAAGGTATGGAGCATTATTATGCTATTGTAAAGAATGATGATCCAAATAGCCCAACGTCTACAGTCAATCGAGGACGAGTTATAACGCATAGAGTTACCGATCCTGATTTTTCTGGAGATCCATCGGATATCCAAATAAAAGAATATGCAAATACTCTATTGAAAGAACTGTCGACTGTAAAATGTACTTTATCCTATACGCATGGTTATTGTCCGGTTCGTTTGGGAGACTGTGTGCGATTAAATTATAAACGAGCCGGACTCATTGACGTTAAAGCTAAAGTAATAAGGCAATCTATCGAGTGTGCAACTGGATGTAAGGTTACTGAAACCGCTGTATACAGTAAAAAGCTGTGGGGGTGATTACAATATGGCTTTGTCGAACGAAATAATCGCTCAATTTGTAAAAGCGACCAATGATGTAAAAAAAGAAAAAACTAAAAAAACAATGTATGGAACTATCAAAGAAAGTGATGGTTCTTTTTTTGTGCAAATTGATGGTTCTGAAATTTTAACCCCGTTTACGCCTACTGTGGCTGTAAAAGATGGAGAAAGAGTAACGGTAAAAATATCTGATCATACTGTCATCGTGTCTGGTAACGTAACATCGCCAGCAGCAAGAGATAGTGACGTTCAAGAGCTCGGTAAAAAAATAGGTGAGTTTGACTTAGTCATTGCCGATAAAGTAAGTACGAAAGATCTCGAGGCAGAAAAGGCGAGAATAGATAAAATTGTTATTAGGAAAGCAGACATAGATCTTGCAAACGTTAACAATGCCTGGATTCAAAATGGAATTATCAAAGATGGTTCTATCGGAGATGCAGCCATACATGACGGTGCGATCACTAATGCTAAAATTGCAGATGCCACAATCGAAGCGGCTAAGATTAAGTCAGTCAACGCGGATACGATCAGTGCTGGCACAATCAAAACAAAATTATTGATCATCACAGGACCAGATGGTGAAGAGTCTATTGTTAAAGCAATTAACATGGCAAATGGCGTTCCAGAAGCCGAGGTTAATAGTCAGCAGATTCAGGCAGCATCTATTGATGTTGTGGATCTGTCGGCATTTCAGGCAAAAATTGCCGGATTTGACATGAGCGGTAATGCTATCTATAGTGGTAAAGAATCTATCAAAGATCCAAACAGTGGGATCTATATTTCTACCATCGGAATCGGAATGGGTGACGGATCGCTGACCGGAAAGAACGAAGCACCAATGCAGGCATATGCTGACGGCAGTTTTAAGCTGGTAGGAAAGAATTCTGGATTTGACTTTAACACCGTGACCGGCGAGCTGAACATCGAAGCTACAAAACTAAAGATATTATCAAAGAGTGTTGCTATAAAAGATGATATGGATGATATCCGCAGAGATCTGAAAGAACTGGTTACGAACACTACTGAATTTTCACAGACCGTTGAAGGATGGCAGCTGAAATGGGACACACTGATCCAGACGGATCAGGCAAACATTAAAGAGCATCAGAAGTATATAACATTTGAAAACGGAGATATCATACTCGGAGAATCTGCCAATAAAACAAAATTGACACTTTCAAAAGAAGATATCGAGTTTACAGACACCAACGGTAATACAAAAGCGACATTTGGTGACACAGTGCGTCTTGGAAACCAAACCAACAGAAATCTTGAAATTGATTCTGGCGGTATAATTATTAAAAACCAATCTGATGTTATAGCAAAGATTGGGTATGGAGAAGGTTACGATAACGAAGGCGTTAAACGAAATGTTGCATATTATACTTTTGGTACAAGAGTGGATGAATCGGCCATTGGCATGTATTCTGTCGCAGAAGGAAAAGATATAATTGCAAGTGGTTCAACGTCCCATGCAGAAGGATACAATACGACCGCATCAAACACAACAGCTCATGCAGAAGGATTTCAGACAACGGCATCTGGAAATTCAGCTCATTCTGAAGGATACGGTTCCATAGCATCAGGTGACTCAGCCCATGCAGAAGGACAGTTTACCGAAGCAAAAGGTATCGGATCACATGCAAGTGGTCGAAAAACGAAGGCATATAGTGCTTATCAAACAGTTGTAGGACGGTGTAATATTGCTGACAGTGCTGGAAAATGTCTGTTTATAGTTGGAAATGGTGGGGAAAATACTCCGTCTAACGCATTTGTTGTAAACAATACGGGATCTATAGAAGTGGAGAGAGGCGTATGGATCGGATCAAATAATCAGGGTTTAAACGGGTTGTTTACAGATAAAACATCTGCTGAATTAGCATTGGTTACATCTGGAAATATGCTGCGTTACGGATATGGAGCATATGAGAAAGGTAATTGTCAGTCTGGATTGTATGGTGGAAATGGGATTGTGTTTGGATTGAAAACACCAAACGTAACGTGGAATCCGTACTATAAACCAGGTGATTCTATCACGGTGGATTGGTTTACGGCGGGATACATAACCAATAGCGGTATGGAATTACAATTTTGTTTTCAGCCAGCACTGCCAATAATAGGATGCACTGCCGTATCTATAAGTTCTGTGGATGGTTTTCGAGTACGGCAAGGAGCGAAATATCTGTATAGAAGCAGTGCGTCTAACATGGTTAAGGCTAAGTCGCTTATTGGGTTGTTTACTCGAAATGTAATCAGCATAAAAGCAGATATGGGGAGTGATAGTAATGTACAAAACAATAGTCCTTGCGGTATTCAGGCATCACTTAAATTCACATTTTCTTAGAGGAGAAGTTTATGGACGAAAATACAATATTGGTTGAGTTGACAATCGATGAAGATTTAAGAACAATAACTATACCGAATAAAGGGATGGTTTTTGGAGTGGTAGGAGATATTGAAGTTAACAGAGTTAAATTTATACTGCCTGCTAAATATTACAGAGGTTTTGATTTATCAGAATTTAAAGCAAAGGTTAATTATGTAAATTCGAATGGTGATTCAAATTATTATGAAGCAGAGAATATTATAAGTCAAGATTCCAAGCTGTTTTTCGTATGGCTTATGGCGTCCGACGTGACAGCATATTCTGGAGATGTGAAATTTTCGGTTACTTTATACAAAACAAATAATTCATTTATAGAAAAAAGATTCAACACCAGGTCAGCTACAGGTAGAGTTCTTGATGGATTGAACGTTGAAACTTACGTTACACCAGAGCAACAGCAGACCCTTCTTCAGAAATTGGAAAATGATATAAAAGAAGATTTTAATAGATATGTTAATGACATTAAAGAGCAACTTATTTCTGATGTAAAATCTAATATCGATGTTCCTACCAAGACGAGCGAGCTGGAGAACGACAGCCATTTCCTGACAGCAGATACAGAGATCAGCTGGGGAAGAAAAGATGGAACATTTGCCGGAATGCAGAGTGTGGCATTGGGGTTGGATGTAGAAGCATTTGGCGATAACAGTTTTGCAGAAGGGAATAATACGGTGGCGTATGGTGACAATAGCCATGCCGAGGGATATCAATCCCAAGCAACTGGTCAAAACGCTCACTCTGAGGGCGAAAATAATATTGCAAGCGGCCAGGGGGCACACGCAGAAGGAGGAGCAGGGACAACTGCATCCGATAAATATGCCCATGCTGAGGGGTATGGGACAACAGCGTCCGCTCAGGCAGCACATAGTGAAGGATATAATACCTATGCAACTGGAAAGTACAGCCACGTAGAGGGGTATAATTCGAAAGCAACCGCAGATATGGCACACGCTGAGAATTATGGGACGGAAGCATCCGGCAAAAATTCTCATGCAGAAGGGCTTATTTCAATAGCCAAAGGAAATGGTTCTCATGCAGAAGGTTTTGGGACGGTCGCATCAGGCAAGTACCAGCATGTCCATGGGAAATACAACGTGGAGGACACAGAAGGCAGGTATGCCCATATCGTGGGCAGCGGGAGCGATGCGGAAAGGAGGAACATCCATACAATAGACTGGGAGGGCAATGCAGAATACGCCGGAGATGTCATTGCGACCATCAACGGTAAAAAAGTGCCCATGTCCACAATAGCCGGGGTTTTATTACAGCCCGGGGCTGCCACGCATAACGCAATCTACCGGGAAAAATATCTGGGTGATACAGTCACTGCTGAACAGGCGGCAGCCATTGCAGATGGCAGCTTCGAAGACCTGTTCATTGGTGGCTACTGGACGATGGGCGGCGTAAACTACCGGATCGCCGATTTTGACTACTGGTACCGCACCGGATTCCCGGAAGCGAGCAGAGTGAAAAAACACCATGCAGTCATCGTACCGGATACCAGCATTGCCACAGGGCAGATGAATGGGAGCAATACCACATCGGGCGGCTACCGGAATTCGCTTATGAAATCCAAAATGAACGATACCATATCGGCACTGCCGCAGGGAATCCGTTCAAGGCTGCTGGTGCATAATGCATTGCTGGATGGTACGTGGACGGAGACATCCGTTGACCTGATGAACGAGATCATGGTGTATGGGTGCTATATACTGGCTGACAACAGCAACAAGCAGACATCAGAGAACCGCCAGCTCAGCCTGTTCCGGATGAGTCCGCAGGCACGGTATGCCGGTGGCAATTACTGGCTCCGGAATTATGCCAACGCAACGGAGTTTACGCTGGTGTCCTACTATGGTGATGCCAGCAAGGATTCGGCAACCAGTACCTACGGCATCCGTCCGGTATTTGCAATTACGGGGGACTAGAAAAAGGAGAATCGAAATGGCATTGCAGAAAGAGATCCGGCAAGATAATGGCGTCGTGACGAAGTATCATAGAGTGTTTTTCATACAGTCTACAATCAACAGTCACACATCAATAGCGGTTCTTTCGTATGTAGATGAACCGAGCCGGGAAATGGAAAATACCGCCACACCACCATATAAAGTGGCGATTACCTACGAAACCGATTATAAGGAAAATATGACGGTTGAAGAAGCATATGATTACCTGAAAACCCTTCCAGAATTTGAAGGGGCAGAAGATATTTGAGGAGGATTCAAAATGGATTTTACAATATTAACAGAATACTTTGTAGCAGTAGTTTTAGTTGCTTGTTTGGTAGTTGGTTATATTATCAAACATGCAACTTTTTTTAAATGGATTCCGAATGATGATATTCCTGTAATTTTGGCAGTAGTCGGGGCAATATTGAACGCAGTAGTAAGTAAACCATCTGTCGAGTCAATTGTATATGGTGCAGTCATGGGATTGGCTTCTACAGGTTTGCACCAGGGATTTAAGCGGTTTGTCGAAGGTACCGACGAAAATTCCAAGGAGGTATAGTAATGCCTGAATTTGCGATTACATCAGAACATATAATATGGTTTTGTTCATTGGTAGCTGGAATCTGGGGGGTATGGAAAATCATTATCGAGCTTCGTAAACCGAGTGATGATTTAAAAAGCGTTGTTCAGAAACATACTGATTTTCTGACTGAAGATCATAAGCGTATGAAGGAATACGAGGAATCCAATAGAATGATTCTTCAATGTCTTCTTATTATTATCAATCATGAAATAACAGGTAATGGTATTGAAACCATGAAAGAAGCACGAGATAACCTCCAGAATTACTTAGTTAACAAATAGCCGTTCAGGGCATATAATAGCATGAGATAGTGAATTACTTGGCTATTATATGCCTATCTTGGCTATAGAATCCGCTATTTATAAGCTCTCACATTTTCCATTGAGGAAGCAGCAAAAGCTGGTAAATTCTAAAAAATAAACAAAAAAGTTTTATTTAAATGAAAATAACAGGCACTTTCCGTAAAGGAGAGTGCCTGTTATTTTGAACGCAGAGAAGCATTCCCCCGCTTCAAGTGTGCAGAGCACCGATTATATAAAACCAGAGCTATTGGCAGTGGCACTGGTTTTATATTTGTTGGCATTGGGCTGAAACATTCTCAGACCATACCCTGTGAAAAAGAGGAAAAAGAGGAATGATCCGTCACGAAGGGAAACGTAAAGATTATGTAAAAAGATGTATTTTGCAAAGAAGATGTGCTAGAATTGTCAGGGGATGCCTGATCAGGTCATCAAGTCATAACATTATTTCTGCACAGGTACATCGTGATTTCAGACTTTTCGTTGTGACATCCTTTTAAGCATAAAAAGCACAAAAGAGGTATGGATATGGAGTCAAAATCAAAAAAAACTGTCTTATGGAAACTTTTTCTGTCTACGTTTTATCTCAGTGCATTCACGTTTGGCGGAGGCTATGTGATCGTGAGTCTGATGAAAAAGAAATTTGTTGATGAGTATCACTGGATCGATGAGAATGAGATGCTGGATCTGGTGGCGATCGCACAGTCGGCACCGGGAGCTGTGGCAGTGAACGGAGCGATCGCAGTCGGCTATAAGCTGGCAGGGCTTACCGGCGTGGTGACAGCCGTCTTTGGGACATTGCTTCCGCAGTTTGTGATCATTGCGGCAATCTCGGTCTGTTATCAGATCTTCTGCAAAAATTTTATTGTAAGCCAGATGCTGCTTGGCATGCAGGCCGGAGTCGGGGCAGTGATCGCTGTTGTGGTATATGAGATGACGGGTGAGGTGGCAAAACAAAAAGATGCCATTTCCTGGATCATTATGGCAGCTGCCTTTCTGGTGGCAACGGTGTTTCAAGTCAATGTTGTATACATTGTGATTGCAAGCGGTTTGTTGGGATTTTTACGTTCAAAGTACGGAAAGAGGAAAATATCATGATTTATCTGAAATTATTTTTTGCATTTCTTCAGATTGGAATGTTCAGTTTTGGAGGCGGTTATGCGGCAATGCCTCTGATACAGCACCAGGTAGTGGACACGTATCACTGGTTAGATGGGAAAGGGTTCGCAGATCTTGTCACGATCTCGCAGATGACACCTGGCCCGATCGCCACAAATGCAGCTACGTTTGTCGGAATGAACACGGCAGGGCTTGCGGGAGCTCTGATTGCAACGTTTGGATGTATTCTGCCGTCCTGTGTTTTGGTTACATTTATTGCTTACTTCTATTTAAAATATCAAAAGCTCGCAGCACTTCAGGGTATTCTTTCTTCACTGCGTCCGGCAGTGATCGCACTGATCGCATCGGCCGGCATTTCCATCTTGGTTTCTGCCTTCTGGAACGGACAGACTGTGATCCGTCTGCCGGATACCGACTGGGGTATGGTGATTCTGTTCGGCCTTTGCATCGTGCTGCTTCGGAAATGTAAAATGAATCCGGTGACCGTTATGTTTCTGGCCGGTATTCTGAAAGTTTTGCTGGCAGAAGGTCAGAAGATTTTGTAAAATTCTGGTAATTGTTCAGTGGCTTCACCGTTGTGGGTCAAAATACATTTTCTGTACATTGACATTTAAGGCTATAGAGGGTAAAATTGAAAAAAACTGATGATGTATATCAAAATAAAATGAACGAAACGATGATGGAGGATAAAGAAATGCAGATACTCAAAGACAGAATCAGAAAAGACGGCAAGATCAGAGAAGGCAATGTGCTGAAAGTGGACAGCTTTTTGAATCATCAGATGGATGTATCCCTGTTCCGTGAGATCGGAAAAGAGTTCAAACGCAGATTTGAAGGGGAAGAGATCACAAAGATCCTGACGATCGAGGCATCCGGTATCGGTATTGCCTGTGTTGTTGCCGAAGTTTTCAACGTTCCGGTTGTCTTTGCAAAAAAGACGCAGACCAAAAATATCGCAGGAGATGTCTATACCACACAGGTGGAGTCCTATACTCACGGAAGAATCTACGACATCATCGTTTCCAGGGAGTTTCTCGGACCGGATGACAAAGTGCTGCTGATCGATGATTTTATGGCAAACGGAAAGGCAATGGAGGGACTGATCCAGATCGTAAAAGATTCCGGTGCACAGCTGGTCGGAGCCGGTATCGTGATCGAGAAAGGCTTCCAGCCAGGCGGCGATGCCCTGCGTGATCAGGGAGTACACCTGGAATCTCTCGCTATCGTAGAGAGTATGGATGAAAAAACAGGAGAGATCGTATTCCGATAAGCTTTACGATTTCTTTACAATTGCAGATTTTCTTTACAAAAACATAACCAAGGATTAACCAGCCCATGCTTTTTGTGGGCTGGTTTTGTGTTATCTTAAGGTTGTTCACAAAGAACAGAAAAATCAGAAACTGACAGATGCCGAATGAAAAACTGGTAAAAATAAAACGAAAACGGCACAGCAGGTCAGGAGAGGAGATTATTATTATGAAGAACCTTAAGAAATTGACAGCTTTAGCAGGAATTTGTGCAGTGACAGTAGCAAGTCTGGCAGCATGCGGACAGTCAGGCACGACAACAGAGACAAAGGCAGATACAAACGCAGCACAGACAGAGGCAGGAAGCCAGGCGGCTGAAAGCACTGCAGACAGTGCCAAAGATACACAGGCAGCAAGTGAAGCTTCCGCAGATTTGAGCGGCAGCATTACCATGGCAGGAAGTACTTCTATGGAGAAACTGGCAAACGCCGTTGCAGAAGCTTTCATGGAGAAATATCCGAATGTAACCGTAAATGCAGAATTTACCGGATCTTCCGCAGGTATTGAATCCCTTCTTTCCGGAAGCGTAGATATCGGAAACTCTTCCCGTGCACTGGAAGACAGTGAAAAACAGAATGGTGCAGTAGAAAACATCGTAGCGATCGACGGTATTGCAGTTGTAGTAAATCCGGATACAAAAGTAGAGAATCTGACAAAAGAACAGCTGGCACAGATCTACACAGGTGAGATCACAGACTGGGCAGATGTAGACGGAGACTCCGCACCGATCGTTGTGATCGGACGTGAAGCAGGTTCCGGTACGAGAGGAGCTTTTGAAGAACTGCTGGATGTTGCAGATAAATGTACATATGCAAGTGAACTGGACAGCACCGGAGCTGTTATGGCAAAAGTAGCTTCCACACCGGGCTCCATCGGATACGTATCTCTGGATGTCTTGGATGACACGGTAAAAGCCCTGAAACTGGAAGGTGTAGAGCCGACAGCAGAAAACATCAAAGCAGGAAACTATTTTCTGAGCCGCCCGTTTGTTATGGCGACAAAAGGAGAGATCTCAGAACAGAGCGAACCGGTACAGGCACTGTTTGACTATCTTTCTTCCGCAGAAGGAAAAGATCTGATCAGCTCCGTAGGTCTGATCACTGTAGACTAACTGGAAAAAACGAAGGCTTGGTGTAAAGAATGGAAGATAAGAAAAGCAAATTCAGTATTTTAAGTGCAAAAGGATCCCGCTCGGCGGTAGAAACAACGGCACAGATCATATTTACCATATGTTCGGTCGTTGCAGTTGCGGCAGTCTTTTCGATCACACTCTACATGATCATCAGCGGAACCCCTGCGATTTTCAAAGTCGGTCTCCTTGACATTCTCTTTGGAAGTGTCTGGGCACCGACGGCGGCAACGCCATCCTACGGTATCCTGTACATTATCCTCACATCGATCGTAGGAACGGCACTTGCCATCCTGATCGGTGTGCCGATCGGTATTCTGACCGCAGTCTTTCTTGCGGAAGCTGCACCGAAAAAACTGGCAGCCGTTGTAAAACCGGCGGTGGAACTTCTGGCAGGCATTCCTTCGGTTATTTACGGACTGGTCGGCATCCTGGTGCTCAATCCGGTAATGTACAAACTGGAGCTGTTTCTCTTTCAAAATTCAAAAACACACCAGTTCACCGGAGGAGCGAACCTGATTTCAGCTGTGATCGTACTGGCGATTATGATCCTCCCAACGGTAATAAATATCAGTGAGTCTGCACTGAAAGCAGTACCGCAGAATCTGAAATCAGCATCGCTGGCTTTGGGAGCCTCCCATATCCAGACTATTTTCAAGGTGATGATCCCGGCGGCAAAATCCGGTATCATTACAGCCATCGTACTTGGAACAGGAAGAGCGATCGGTGAAGCGATGGCGATCACTTTGGTAGCAGGAAGTTCGGTAAATCCGCCGTTCCCATTCAATTCGGTTCGCTTTCTGACAACAGCGATCGTAAGTGAAATGGGATATGCAGCAGATTTACACAGACAGGTTTTATTCACGATCGGTCTGGTGCTGTTTGTATTCATCATGCTGATCAATGTGGTTCTGACACGGATACTGAAGAAGGGAATAGACGACGATGCAAAGTGAGAATTCAATTTATAATAAAAAAACACATGGCATGGACAAGTTCCTGTACGGATGCATTTATCTGTCAGCAGCCATAGCAGTTTCTGTTCTTCTGATGATCATCTGTTATGTAACGGTAAGAGGAATCGGAAGTGTAAGCCTGGAGTTTCTGACAACGGTAACAAGTGCAAGAAAAGGAACGGTCGGCATTGCCGGAAATATTGTCAATACGCTGTATATCATCGTGATCACGCTGGTGATCGCAACGCCGATCGGTGTGGGAAGTGCCATTTATCTGAATGAGTATGCCAAACCGGGCAAGATCGTAAGGATCATTGAATTTACGACTGAGACACTTTCCGGTATCCCATCGATTATTTTCGGACTTTTCGGAAGCGTGTTTTTTGGAACAACGCTGAAACTTGGTTATTCTCTGCTGACCGGTGCTCTGACTTTGAGCCTTATGATCCTGCCACTGATCACGCGAAACACGCAGGAAGCTCTGCGTACGGTTCCGGATTCTTACCGGAGCGGAGCACTTGGCATGGGAGCAACAAAATGGCACATGATCCGTACAATTCTGCTTCCGTCTGCCATGCCCGGCATCATCACCGGAGTGATTCTGGCGATCGGACGTATCGTCGGAGAATCAGCAGCCCTGCTCTTTACGGCAGGAAGCGGTTATCTGCTCCCGAAAGCGGGAGGATGGCTTTCCAAGATCCTGCAGCCGGGCGGAACTTTGACGATCCAGCTGTATCTTAGCAGCTCAAAAGCAGAATATAATGTAGCGTTTGGAATTGCATTTGTACTTCTTGTGATCGTACTGTGCATCAATTTCCTGACAAAATATCTGGCGAAGCGTTTTGATGTAACGCGGATGAAATAAAAGAAAGAGGAGCATCACCATGGAAAATACAAAAATCAGTGTGCAGGATCTGAACCTGCACTACGGAACGAATCATGCGTTAAAACATGTCAATATGGAGATTCGGGAAAATGCGATCACTGCATTTATCGGTCCGTCCGGATGCGGTAAATCCACCTTTCTGAAGTGCTTAAACCGTATGAATGACCTGGTTGAGAACGTAAAAATAGAAGGAAAAGTCCTGATTGACGGAGAAGATATCTACAGTCCGAAGGCAGATACCACACTGCTTCGAAAAAAAGTGGGTATGGTATTTCAGCAGGCAAATCCATTCCCGATGAGCATTTATGATAATATCGCTTATGGACCGAGGATCCATGGCATTAAAGATAAAGCGACACTCGATCAGATTGTGGAAGAGAGTCTGCGTGGAGCAGCGATCTTTGATGAGGTAAAAGACCGCCTGAAAAAATCAGCACTGGGGCTTTCCGGCGGACAGCAGCAGCGTCTCTGTATTGCAAGAGCACTGGCCGTACAGCCGGACGTGCTTCTGATGGATGAGCCGACATCGGCACTTGATCCGATCTCTACTTTAAAAATTGAAGAGCTGATGGTAGAGCTGAAGAAAAAATATACGGTTGTTGTTGTCACCCATAACATGCAGCAGGCAGCACGTGTATCGGATGACACCGCATTCTTCTTGGTAGGAGAAGTGATCGAGTTTAACCATACCGATGACATCTTTGCGAGACCGCAGGATAAGAGAACCGAAGATTATATTACAGGACGTTTTGGTTGATTGGGGGAAAAACAATGTCAGTGAGAATGAATTTTGAACACGAACTGGAGACTCTTCGCGAAAACATGGATGCCATGGGAAAGGGGATTCAGCAGGCTTTTGCAGATCTGCTCTCAGCGATTGCACTTAATGATCTGGAAGAATTGGACAGAATCCAGAAAAATGACCGTAAGATCAATGAGATGGAGCGTAAGATTGAAGCAGAATGTCTGCTGCTTCTGACTAGGCAGCAGCCGGTGCTGGCAAGTGATTTGCGTATCGTATCTTCTGTTATGAAAGCAGTCGGTGACATGGAACGTATCGGTGACCATGCAGCGGATATCGCAGATATGGCAGTGCGTCTGAACGGCATCAGCTACAAAGAGTATGCACCGTCCATGCCGGAGATGCTCGAAGAGACCAGAAAGATCCTCTGTGATGGGGTAGAGCTTTTTATGGCAAGAGATAAAGAGCAGGCAAAAGAATTTTATAAGAGAGATGATAAGATTGATGACCTTTTCAACCAGGTGAAAGAGGAACTGGTTGCCTGCCTGAAAGAAGGCAAAAAAGACACCGATGCCTGTGTGGATCTTCTGATGGTTGCAAAATATCTGGAACGTATCGGTGACCATGCAGTCAATATCTCAGAGTGGGAAGTATTTAAAGAGACCGGAAGCATCAAAAACGAAAGAATCCTTTGATACATAAGCTCACAAATGCTGCTTGCTTCCGTTGTTTTCCTGTTTTTTCGGCTTGACGTGAAGTGTGAAAACCTTTATAATAGAAAAAACACAGAACAAAGGAAGAAATTATGAGAGTTATCGCAGGCAAAGCCAGGAGACTGGCACTTAAGACGGTTCCCGGAATGGAGACCAGACCGACCACGGACCGGATTAAAGAAACGCTTTTTAATATGATACAGGATGAACTATACGGTATCCGTTTTCTGGATCTGTTTTCCGGGAGCGGTGCGATAGGGATTGAGGCACTCAGCAGAGGAGCAAAGGAAGCAGTCTTTGTGGAAAAAAATCCTGCCGCAGTGTGTTGCATCCGCGAAAACCTGAAGTTTACCAGGTTGGACGCGGATGCTTTTGTTGTGCAGTCAGATGTTTTTGCTGCACTGGATCGTCTGAGACGTGAGATCGAGGACGGCAAGGAGAGCTTTGGCGTCATTTTTATGGACCCTCCTTACAACCAGGAGCTGGAAAAGCGAGTCCTTTCCTGCTTAAAAGACAGCAAAGTGGCAGATGAGCGTACCCTGATCATTATAGAGGCATCTTTGGAGACTGATTTTTCCTATCTTAAGGAATTTGGGTTCCGTGTACTGAAACGCAAAGAATATAAGACAAATGTTCATATGTTTATAGAGAAGGAGAAAAAGGAGTTATGAGAAGAGCTGTCTACCCTGGAAGTTTTGATCCGGTTACGTTCGGACATCTTGATATCATCCGTCGGTCCGCTGTTCTGGTGGATGAACTGATCGTCGGTGTGCTGACAAATAGTGCAAAAACGCCGTTGTTTTCTGCCGAAGAACGTGTTAATATATTAGCTGATGTCACCAAGGATATCGGAAATGTGACAATAAAGGCATTTGATGGTCTGTCCGTAGATTTTGCAAGGAACTGCGGAGCACAGTTTATGGTGAGGGGTCTGCGGGCGATCACCGATTTTGATTACGAACTGCAGATGTCGCAGACCAACCGCATCCTGCGCTCAGATATTGATACGATTTTCTTATCGACCAGTCTGGAATATGCCTACTTAAGTTCGACAACGGTCAAAGAGATCGCCAGCTACCATGGCGATATCTCCAAATTTGTGCCGGAGTCGGTGATTGAGAAGATATATCAAAAAATGGAAGTGTCAAAGCAGGATTGAGAAAGTGCGAAGTACAAAACAATCCGTAAGGCATCTTTAAATTAGAACTAGAACCAGAAATCAGAATAAAAAATAGGAGTGATAACGATGAGCAGCAGAATTGAGCAGATTATTGAAGAAATCGAGGAGTATGTAGACAGTTGTAAATTCCAGCCACTCTCTTCTACAAAGATCGTGGTAAATAAAGAAGAACTGGAAGAGCTTCTGCGTGAGCTTCGTATGAAGACACCGGATGAGATCAAACGTTACCAGAAGATCATCAGCAACAAAGATGCGATCCTGGCAGACGCACAGTCCAAAGCAGATGCGATCATCGCAGACGCAAAGACACAGGCACAGCAGATGGTTACGGAAAGTGAAGTTATGCAGCAGGCATATGCACAGTCCAATGAGCTGCTGGAGAACACCAACCAGCAGGCACAGGAGATCATGGACAATGCAACAACCGATGCCAACAACATCCGTATGGGTGCACTGCAGTACACCGATGAGATGCTGGCAAATCTGGAAAAGATCATGAGCCATACAATCGATGCAGCAGGCGAGAAATACAATACTTTCATCAATTCGATCCAGTCCTGCTACGATATCGTAAACAAGAACAGACGCGAGCTGTCACCGGGCGGAAACCCTGCATCTTATGCAGCACCGCAGCAGGATGCGGATTACGATGACGACGAGGCTTAAAAAAGGCCCGGAAGCAGCGTAATGCAGAGTATTTCACACAGAAATATCAGCAGAGCGAGCAGTATTTTGATAAAAAAATAGCTACGAAGAGATAAGGGGGTGTCTTTTATGACACTCCCTGTTTGCATGAAAGAGCAAAGACCGCCAAAAGCCAGAAACGGGAGCAATATCACATAACTTTGCGGATACGCAAATGCGGCAGTGACGGCAGGGATTCCGCCTGTAATTTCCAGAAAGCAGGAGAAAAAAGCGGAACTTTCCGCACGCATGCGGGGTATGTGTGTGATCACATTTGATAAGACGGAAAATAATATAATATAACCGCCAAGCTTTAACAGGACTGAGAGGGCATCTTGGAGGCAGGCATCAAGCAGTGCAAGAGAAAGCACGGGACTCGATGTCTTTTTTTCACGGAGAGAAAAGGAACTGCCGCAAAAGAAAAATGCCATCAGACAGACAAAAGCAGGTATTATGTACAGAAAAGAGACGGTGATCCCGGCTTGCTCCGGGTGTTTTAAGTGCAGTGTCAGAAAATAGGTGATAAGAAAAGCCGGACTTACGTTGTTACAGAAACCGAAGAGCATGGAAGCTTCCTTTGGATCGATCTGATCGGTTTTTAAAAGATCGGCAAGAATTTTGGCACCGGAAGGATAACCGAAAAAAAAGCCGCACAGGAACGCATAAAGCCCGGCCGGGGAGAGATGGAGATATTTTCGGGTAAAAAGTCCGGGCAGGAAGAGAAGATGTTCAATCAGGCGGCTCTGGATCAAGATGTTGGAAAAGACCATGAATGGCAGAAGGGTGGGAACCAGAGTGAAAAACCACAGGTTCAGTCCCATTTTTGCACCTTCAAAGACCAGACTAGGGAAAAACAGCAGAATCACAAACAGGGCAGCACCAAGAAGTGAAGAAAAGAAAGATTTCATAAAAAATTCCTCTTTTTGCGTATCGTATGCATCAATCCAAAAACATATGCATATAAAAATAAGACAGCATTTGTGAGGGGAGCTTCGGATGAAGAAAAAGCGACCGGATGATACGATCAGAAAAAGGATCTGTTTTCTGTTCCTTGCAGTGCTTGTTCTTTTTGTCGGAATGGCGATATTCCATCATGAAAAGAGAAAATATGCTCTGCATGACAGAGTCATTGAAATGGAACATTTCCGTTCTATGCAGGCAGGCGGCAGCTTACAGGAAGAAACAGCAGAACTTCAGAAACAAAGCGGACTTTCGAAAGGAAAGCTGCTGGCACTTGCTTTTGCGGGTGCTCAGGCGTCTTTTCCAAAGAGAATGCCGACGATCGATGAGTTGCAGCAGACGGCGAAGTGGATGTACCGTTATCGCCCGAAACAATATGAGATGTTGGAAAATGCGTTCTGTGCGGTATGGGATGATCTTGTCTGCTTTCCAGTAAAATGCAGGGTATCTTATGAGGATTCCTGGATGGAAGAACGCACCTACGGCGGCAAACGGGGACATGAGGGGACGGATCTGATGCCGCCGACAAATCAGAGAGGGTTTTATCCGGTATTTTCTGCCACAGCCGGGACGGTTGAGCATATGGGATGGCTTCAAAAGGGCGGATGGCGGATCGGAATCCGCAGTGAACAGGGCGGTTACTTTTATTATGCCCATCTCTCGGAATATGCACCGGGGATGAAAGAAGGGAAAACAGTAGAAGCCGGCGAAATGCTGGGCTATATGGGGGACAGCGGTTACGGAGAAGAGGGCACGGTCGGTCAGTTTGCCGTACATCTGCATTTTGGCATTTACATACAGACGGCAGACGGGCGGGAAGTCAGTGTCGATCCTTACTGGATCTTAAAAGGTCTGGAGGGGGAACCTTGAGGTGACAGTTGGAAAAAAGGAAAAATTATGCTATACTGGTCTGACTGAGGAAGGACGGTAAGTAATGTAGGAGGAGTGGTTTTTATGGAAATACAGTTATGGAAGGATATTTTAAATCCATATGAGCTGGCGGTGGAGGAACTGCTGGTAAAATTTAATCATCTGATCAAAGAGTACCAGGATCGGGGTATGTACTCGCCGATGGAGCAGGTCTGCGGCAGAGTCAAATCGATCTCCAGTATTTTAGATAAAGCACAGAAGAAAAACATTGAAGTTGACAAGATTGAAGAACAGCTGGATGATATCGCAGGCATCCGCATCATCTGTCAGTTTGTGGAGGATATTGAGAAGGTGGCAGATCTTATAAGAAACCGCTCCGATATGCAGGTCGTTACGGAAAAGGACTATATCAATCATATGAAATCGAGCGGTTACCGCAGTTACCATATGATCGTGTCTTACCCGGTGGAGACCTTTTCCGGAACAAAGACCATCCGCGTGGAGATCCAGATCCGTACTCTGGCGATGAATTTCTGGTCTACGATCGAACATTCGCTTCAGTATAAATATAAACAGCATATGCCGGATCACATCCGGGAGAAACTGAGCCGCGTTGCCGATGCGATCATTGTGCTGGACAATGAGATGTCAACGGTACGCAGCGAGATCATGGATGCACAGAATTCCTGCCAGATCCAGACGAATCTGGTCAAAGATATTTTAAATAATATCCAGAATCTGTATACGATTGCCAACAAACGGGAACTTGTCAAGATCCAGGATGAGTTTTACCGGATCTATGAGACAAAGGATCTGGAACAGCTACGTCGTTTTCACAGCGATCTGGACAATATCACAGAAGGTTACCATGTGCAGGCATTTAAGTGATCTTGATGCATAAAGAATGTCAGAGGCATTTTTGAGCAGATGTGGTATAGGAAAAGCAAATAACAAGAAACGAGAAAGGATAAAAAGATGGAACTGCCTTCAAATTATTTAGAAGAGATGAAAGAACTGCTCGGTGATCAGTATGAGGCATATCTTGCAAGTTTTGAGCAGAAAACCAGACAGGGACTTCGTGTAAATACCGCGAAGATCGCACCGGAAACCTTCAGGCAGAAGGCAGATATTTCTCTTGAATGTGTACCGTGGTGTGAGAACGGCTTTGCTTTTGATGAAAAGCAGACGGTGACAAAGCATCCATATTATTATGCGGGGCTTTATTATGTGCAGGAGCCAAGTGCGATGATCCCGGCATCACACCTTCCGGTAGAGCCGGGCGATTTTGTGCTGGATCTCTGTGCGGCTCCGGGCGGCAAGGCGACGGAGCTTGGTGCAAAATTAAAAGGAAAAGGCATGCTGCTTGCAAATGACATCAGCAATTCCAGGGCCAAAGGGCTTTTAAAGAATCTGGAGCTTTTTGGCATTTCGAATCTGTTTGTATCAAGTGAAGAGTCCGATAAGCTCAAAAAAGCTTATCCGGCGTATTTTGACAAGATCCTGATCGATGCACCGTGTTCCGGAGAAGGGATGTTCCGCCGGGATAAGGCAATGGTAAAAGACTGGATGCAAAAAGGACCGGATTACTATGTGCCGATCCAGAGAAAGCTGCTGCTCGATGCGGCGGATATGCTGAAAAAGGGCGGAATGCTCCTGTATTCGACCTGTACATTTTCTGTAAAAGAGAATGAAGAAAACATCGCTTATCTTTTGCAGGAACGTCCGGATATGGAACTTCTGATGCCAGAATGGGATGAATATTTCTCCCATGGAAAAAAAGAAGGATTTGAGAACTGTATCCGCATTTTCCCGCATCTGGCACCGGGCGAAGGTCATTTTGCGGCTCTGCTTGGAAAACGCACAGGCGGTGGAGAGCAGAGTAAAAAATGTCTGAAAAACCCGGCGAAAAGCAAAAAAGCACCGGTGTCTGACCTCAAGGACTGCCCGGAATTTGCAGCATTTATGCAGCAGATAACAAAGCCTTTATCCGGAAAAACGGAAGTTCAGAAAGAACGCATCTATCTGCTCCCGGAAGGGACGAAGATTGAGCGGAGTATCCGTTATCTTCGCACCGGGCTCTATCTTGGAGATCAGAAGAAAAAGCGGTTTGAGCCGTCGCAGGCTCTTGCCATGTGCTTAAAAGCAGAAGATTTTAAGAAGAGCGTCTCTTTTGCAGGGGACGATGAGCGGGTGATCCGTTACTTAAAAGGAGAGACCCTGGATTTATCCGGCACAGAGGCGGAAAACGAAAAAGGCTGGGTACTGGTCTGCGTGGACGGTTACGGGCTTGGCTGGGGCAAAGCGGCCGGCGGTACCTTAAAAAACAAGTATTATGCAGGATGGAGAATGCAGTCATGAGTTATCGATTGGATCAGTATCTGACACTTGCCGGCGAGGGAAGTCGCTCCCAGGTGAAACAATTCCTGAAAAAGGGACTTGTCCAGGTGGACGGTATCACCGAAAAGCAGGCAAAGAGAAAAGTACTGGGGAACGAGCAGATCACACTAAACGGAAAACCAGTATATTATGAAGAGCATTGCTATCTGATGCTGCACAAACCGGCCGGTGTGGTCACCGCAACGGAAGATAAAAAAGAAAAGACCGTCATGGATCTGATTACTTTGCAGCAGAAAAAGGATCTGTTCCCGGTCGGAAGACTGGACAAAGATACGGAAGGACTGCTTCTTGTCACAAACGACGGAGAGCTGGCACACCGTCTGCTTTCCCCGAAAAAACATGTGGATAAATGCTATTTTACGAGAGTGACCGGGCAGATTCATGAAGAAGATATCCACAGATTCAAGGAAGGGTTGGACATCGGAGATGAAAGGAAGACTCTTCCGGCGGATCTTGAGATCCTCTCGTCGGGAGAGATTTCCGAAGCGAAAGTCACGATCTGCGAAGGACGTTACCACCAGGTCAAACGGATGTTTGAGGCGATCGGCTGCAAAGTGATCTATCTGAAACGACTTTCCATGGGAAGCCTTACCTTAGATCCGGCTCTGGAAAAAGGAGCGTTCCGCAAACTGACCGAAGAAGAGATTGCGGCACTTTTACAGCCGCCAAGAAAGGAAAAAGAATGAGCACAGATTTTTTGCCTGTTTCCAGAAAAGATATGGAAGAGAGAGGGATCGAGCAGCTGGATTTTGTCTATGTGATCGGAGATGCCTATGTGGACCATCCGTCGTTCGGACATGCCATCATCAGTCGGCTTCTGGAGGCACATGGCTTCCGGGTGGGGATCATTTCACAGCCCGACTGGAAGGATGAAAAGAGTATTTCCATTTTAGGGAAGCCGCGTCTTGGATTTCTGGTGTCGGCCGGAAACATGGATTCCATGGTCAACCATTATACGGTTTCCAGGAAAAGAAGACAGAAAGATGCTTACACACCGGGCGGTGTGATGGGAAAACGCCCGGACAATGCTACGATCGTCTACTGCAACCTGATCCGCCGCACCTACAAGCATACCCCGATCATCATTGGCGGGATCGAGGCGAGTCTTCGCAGACTCGCCCACTATGATTACTGGTCGGACAGCCTGAAACGCTCCATTTTGCTGGATTCGGGGGCAGATCTGATCTCTTATGGGATGGGAGAACACAGCATCATAGAGATTGCGGAAGCACTGGATGCGGGAATCCATGTACGCGATATCACGTTTATTGCGGGAACCGTTTACAAAACAAGGATGCTGGATGAAGCCGTCGATACGATCGTGCTGCCGTCCTATGAAAAATTAAAAGAAGACAAACTCTGGTATGCCAGAAGTTTTTATACACAGTACTGTAATACCGACGCATTTGCCGGAAAGCGGCTTGCGGAGCCTTACGGAGAGCATCTTTATATTGTGCAGAATCCGGCAGCAAAGCCACTTACGCAGATGGAAATGGATGATGTCTATGCATTGCCTTATAAAAGAACCTGGCATCCGTCCTACGATGCCAGGGGCGGCGTTCCGGCAATCTCGGAAGTCAAATTCAGCCTGGTCAGCAACCGCGGCTGTTTTGGCGGATGCAGTTTCTGTGCACTGACGTTCCATCAGGGACGGATTATCCAGACGAGAGGGCATGAGTCCATTATCAAAGAAGCGAAACAGATGACGGAAGATAAGGATTTCAAAGGCTATATCCACGATGTCGGCGGACCGACCGCCAACTTTCGCCATCCGGCATGCGAAAAACAGCTGAAAAAGGGCGTGTGCCCGAACAAACAATGTCTGTTTCCAAAGCCGTGCCAGAATATGCGGGCAGACCACAAAGATTATCTGATCCTGCTGCGTAAACTGCGGAAGATCCCGAAAGTCAAGAAAGTGTTTATCCGTTCCGGTATCCGCTTTGATTATCTGATGGCAGATAAGGATGAGAGCTTCTTCCGGGAACTGGTCAAATACCATATCAGCGGACAGCTCAAAGTGGCTCCGGAACATGTGGCGGACAAAGTGCTCGCAAAGATGGGCAAACCGGAGCATGCTGTTTATCAGAAATTTGTTAAAAAATATGAACAGCTCAACAGACAGGAGGGTATGAACCAGTTTCTGGTGCCGTATCTGATGTCCTCCCACCCGGGCTGTTCCCTGACAGAAGCTGTGGAACTGGCAGAATATCTCCGTGATCTTGGCTATATGCCGGAGCAGGTGCAGGACTTTTATCCGACACCGTCCACGATCTCGACCTGCATGTACTATACCGGTGTCGATCCGCGGACGATGGAGCCGGTCTACGTTCCGAAAAATCCGCATGAGAAAGCGATGCAGAGAGCTTTGATCCAGTACCGCAATCCGGCCAATTATGAGCTGGTCAAAGAGGCACTGTTAAAGGCACATCGCAGCGACCTGATTGGATTTGACGCCAAATGTCTGATCCGCCCGCGTCCGGATAAAAATCGTCAAAATTATCAGGGCACGGATAAAAATCGCCGGGGACAAGATGACAGAAACATGGGTGGCAAAAACGCAGGCAGGAAAAATACAGGAAACAGCAGCAATCAAAATGGACGAAATACTGCAAAAGAGCGTCCGACAGGCAAAAAGAAGACAATCCGCAACACGCATAACAGAAAGAAGAAGTGATATGTCAGAAAGAAAAAAGATTGCCATTGTAACGGGAGCCTCTTCCGGTATGGGAAGAGCATTTGTACAGCAGATCATGGACAAGTACCGCAGACTCGATGAAATCTGGGTGATTGCAAGGCATCTGCAAAAAGAGATGTGGCAGGAACGTTTTGGGACAAAGATCGTGCTTCTGCCGCTGGATCTTTTGCAGGAAGCACAGCAGAAGCGGTTAAGATGCAGGCTCTTTGCGGAGGATGTCCGGGTCAAGATTTTGGTAAATGCCGCCGGAATGGGACGGATCGGAACATTTGAAGAGATCACACTTCCGGAGCATCAGCAGACGACGAGGCTGAACGATGAAGCACTGATGACCGTCACGTATCTGTGCCTTCCTTATATGGAGAAAGGCAGCCATATCATTCAGATGGCATCGGCATCGGCGTTTGTGCCGCAGCCGGGATTTGCCGTCTATGCGGCATCAAAAGCCTATGTGCTGAGCTTTTCCAGAGCACTGCGAAGCGAAGTGCGAAAAAAAGGTATCACCGTGACCTGTGTGTGCCCGGGACCGGTGGACACGGCTTTTTTTGAAGGAGCCGAGAAATACCATAAAATGCCGCTGTTTAAGAAAAAATCTATGGCAGATCCAAAGCCTGTCGTGGAAAAGGCCGTTTATGATGCGGCCTGCGGGCGGGCATTGTCCATTTACGGATGGTCGATGAAAGCGTTGTTTCTTGCGTGCAAGATTTTGCCGCACCGTCTGATCATTGACCTGACTGCCATATTTTTTAAACCATAACGCAACCGGCAGCCAGACTCTGTGAAAGGACCGACTGTGAATCGGAAACAACTGGAGGAAATCATGAAGAGAGACAAAGGAGAATTTGGGTATATCAAATCCCAGAAAATCAAACGCGGACTGATCACGCTGGTGATGTTTGCAATCCCGATCATCATTTTTCTGACCGGGCTTTTTATCACAAAGACAAGGCTGAATATGTTTACCTTTGTGGCGATCATGGGGTGTATCCCGGCAGCCAGAGCAGCAACCGGGTTTATCATGATGCTGATGCAAAAACCGGCATCGGAAGCATTAAAAGAAAAGATCGAGCAGGTAAACGAAAATGTACGGATCTTATATGATATGACCTTTACTGCTTATCAGAAAACAGTTCCGGTCGATGCAGTTGCCGTGAGCGGGACGCAGGTGATCGGTTATGTGAGCAGTGAAAAAGCGGATCTTTCGTTTGGAGAAGAACACATCCGGGAGATTTTAAAGAACAATAAATGCAAATCGGTCGGTGTGAAACTGTTCCGGGAGGAAAAACGTTTTCTGGATCAGTTAAAGCAGATGAACCAGAAACAGAGTGAACATGAGACGACGGGCAGCCGGAAGGTAGAATATATCTGCGACGTGCTGCGTGCGATCGTACTTTAACAAAATCAGGCAGCAAAGAGGATTGCGAGTATCCGCCTGACAACAGTAAAATACCGGGAAAGGAAAAGCAATGAGAGAACTTGTGATCTCAAAGTACGAGGCAGGGCAGCGTTTTGATAAATTTCTCGCAAAATATATGGAACTGGCACCGAAAAGCTTTTTCTATAAGATGATGCGAAAGAAAAACATCACGCTGAACGGTAAAAAAGCAGCAGGAAATGAAAAACTGGAAGAGGGAGATACAGTGAAACTGTTTCTCTCCGAAGAGACGATCGAAGGATTCCGGGAAAAGAAAAAAAGAGCCGTACATACCGGGGCAAAGCTGGATATTCTCTATGAAGATGAGCAGGTCATGCTGATCAACAAGCCGGCAGGGATGCTCTCGCAGAAGGCGGAAAAAGGCGATATTTCCATGGTAGAGCATCTGATTTCCCATCTTCTGGATACCGGCGAAGTGACCGAAGAAATGTTAAAAACATTCCGGCCGTCCCTGTGCAACCGTCTGGACCGCAATACGAGCGGAATCGTGGCAGCGGGCAAGACGCTGCAGGGTTTGCAGATGCTCTCAGGGCTTTTCAAAGAACGTACCCTGCACAAATATTACCTTTGTATCGTAAAAGGCGTGATCAAAGAAGAACAGGATGTCAGAGGATGGCTTCTGAAAAACGAAAAGACCAACCAGGTCAGAATTTTCAAAAACGAGACAAAGGATGCCAGACCGATCCACACAAAATACCATCCGCTTGCAGATAATGGGCAGGAGACGCTTCTGGAGATCGAGCTTCTGACAGGACGCACGCATCAGATCCGTGCCCATTTGTCCTATATGGGACATCCGATCTTCGGTGATCCGAAATACGGAGACGCAGTGTTGAATAAAAAACTGACTTCCGGGTACGGACTTCACATGCAGCTTCTGCATGCCTGGCATCTGGTATTTCCAGAGCTTTCCGGTGATTTTGAAGGACTTTCCGGTAAAAGCATCTACGCTCCGGCACCGAAGCAGTTTGTGAGTATTGCACAGAAAAGAGGACTTGGAACATGGGAACATGGAATTCCAGAGGTTTAAGAGGGTCCGCACTTGAGGAACTGATCAACCGCACGAACGAACAGTATCGCGAGAAAGGGCTGGCACTGATCCAGAAGATCCCGACTCCGATCACGCCGATCAAGATCGACAAAGAAAAGCGTCATATCACGCTGGCGTATTTTGATCAGAAAAGTACGGTCGATTATATCGGGGCAGTGCAGGGGATTCCGGTCTGCTTTGATGCAAAAGAATGTGCGTCAGATACCTTTGCTCTCCAGAATATCCATCCGCATCAGGTCGCTTTTATGCAGGATTTTGAAAAACAGGGCGGGATCGCCTTTCTGCTGATCTATTATACCGGAAGAAATCTGATCTTATATCTTCCGTTCAAGGATATGATACGGTTCTGGGAACGGGCACAGAATGGAGGACGCAAAAGTTTCCGTTTTGAAGAAGTAGATCTTTCCTATCAGATTGAAGCCGGACACGGCGTATTTGTACCGTATCTGGAAGCGATTCAAAAAGATTTGGATGCCAGGGATTGACAGAAATCAGAATTGAGCATATAATAACATCTGATTTTGCGTGATAATTAGGTAACACGTTAATATAATGAAGTGAAACAGATGGAGAATTTGAAGGATCTAATGCATGATTTTATACGGTAATGCCGATATTTACATGACGGGATTATTGCATATTCTCACAAAGAGCAAGGGTAGAAGAGAATGGAGGAACCTATGGAACAGAGACTGCTGCACACACCGGAGGGCGTGCGTGATATCTACAGCGGAGAGTACGCCAGAAAGAAAGCACTTTTACAGAAACTGCACAGAGTCGTAGAGGGTTACGGTTACTGTGATATTGAGACACCGACCTTTGAATATTTTGATGTATTCAGCAGAGAGATCGGAACGACTCCGTCCAAAGATCTGTATAAATTTTTTGACCGCGAGGGAAACACCCTTGTACTTCGCCCGGATATGACACCGGCGATCGCCAGAGCCTATGCAAAATATTTTTCCAATGAGGAACTGGGTGTCCGACTTTCTTACATGGGAAATACGTTTGTAAACAACTCAAGCCTTCAGGGACATTTAAAAGAAATGACACAGCTCGGTGCGGAGCTGATCGGGGACGGCAGCGTGGAAGCCGATGCCGAGATCACGGCAATGATCGTAGAGATGCTGCTGGCAGCCGGACTTACCGAATTTCAGGTGAGCATCGGACATGTAGAGTTCTTCCAGAGCCTGCTTGCAGAGGCCGGTGTTGACAAAGCTACCGAGCAGGAACTTCGCAGACTGATCACCAACAAAAACAATTTCGGTGTCGAGACACTGCTCGAAGAGCGGAACATGAATGAAAAGCTGACGAACCTGTTCAAACGCCTTCCGCAGATGTTCGGAAACATCGAAGTGCTCGATCAGGCAGAGAGTATGACGGATAATACACAGGCTCTGGCGGCGATCGCCCGCCTGCGTAAACTGTATGAGATCATCCGCAAATATGGATATGAGAAATATATTTCCTTTGACCTTGGTATGCTTGGAAGCTACGGTTATTATACCGGCGTACTGTTTCGTGCCTACACGTTCGGAACGGGAGATGCCGTTGTAAAAGGAGGTCGCTACGATCAGCTGATGGGATACTTTGGAAAGCCGGCAGCATCAATCGGATTTGTCGTGCAGGCAGATGAGCTTTTAAATGCACTTTCCAGACAGAAGATTGCGGTTCCGGTCGAAGAAGGACCGACGCTGGTTCTCTATGACAGTTTCGTCCGTGATCAGGCGATCGAAGCATCCATTCAGATCCGCAGGGACGGAGGAAAGGCAGCTCTGATGAGAAGAATAGAAGGTTATCCGCTTTCTTTCTACAGCACCTATGCGAAACGCAATGCACTGGAAAAGGTTGTTTATTTTGCAGCGGACGGAAACGTACAGACAGTGAAACCGCAGGAGGAAAAAGAATGAGATATCTGACATTTGCACTGGGAAAAGGACGGCTCGCAAAGAAAACCCTGGAGCTGTTTGAGAAAATCGGGATCACCTGCGAGGAGATGAAGGATAAAGATTCCAGAAAACTGATCTTTGTCAATGAAGAGCTGAAACTGCGTTTCTTTCTTGCAAAAGGACCGGATGTGCCGACTTATGTCGAATACGGTGCGGCTGATATCGGTATCGTAGGCGAAGATACCATCCTGGAAGAACAGCGGAAACTGTATGAAGTTTTGGATCTTGGATTCGGAAAATGCCGGATGTGCGTCTGCGGACCACAGTCTGCGGCAGAACTTCTGAAACATCAGGAGCAGATCCGTGTGGCAACCAAGTATCCGCATATTGCAAAAGACTATTTTTATAATAAAAAACACCAGACAGTAGAAATCGTCAAACTGAACGGTTCGATCGAGCTGGCACCGATCGTCGGACTTTCCGATGTGATCGTCGATATTGTGGAGACCGGTTCCACACTTCGCGAAAACGGTCTGGTCGTACTCGAAGAAATATGCCCGTTATCTGCCAGAGTGGTAGTCAACCAGGTGAGCATGCGTATGGAAAATGAAAGAATTACAAAGATTTTGACAGATCTGAAATCTGTGATCAAACAGGAGGCATAAAAGAATGCGTACAATAGCACTTACAGAGGAAACCAGAAAAAACGTGCTTGAGAATCTGCTGAAACGCAGCCCGAGCAGCTATGGAGAATTCGAGGATGCTGTGGCAGAGATCGTTGAGAATGTACGAAACAACAAAGATGCGGCAGTGTTTGAATATACGAAAAGATTTGACGGTGCCGATATCAATGCCGGAAACATCAAAGTGACAAAAGAAGAGATTGACGAAGCTTACGAACAGGTTGATCCGTCTCTTCTGGATGTTATCAGAAAAGCACTGGTCAATATTCGTGAATATCACGAAAAACAGAAAAAATACAGCTGGTTTGACAGCAAACCGGACGGAACCATGCTTGGACAGAAAGTCATGCCGCTTGCAAAAGTCGGTGTCTATGTTCCGGGTGGAAAAGCAGTTTATCCTTCTTCTGTTCTGATGAATGTTGTACCGGCAAAAGTGGCAGGTGTGGAGAAGATCATCATGACGACCCCTTGCGGAAAGGACGGAAAAGTGTATCCGTCCACACTTGTTGCCGCTATGGAGGCAGGAGCCGATGAAATCTACAAAGTGGGTGGTGCCCAGGCGATTGCAGCTCTGGCATTCGGAACCGAGAGTATACCAAAAGTAGACAAGATCGTAGGTCCTGGAAACATCTATGTGGCACTTGCCAAAAAAGCTGTTTACGGACATGTTAGCATTGATTCCATCGCCGGACCGAGCGAGATCCTGGTACTGGCAGATGAGACAGCCAATCCGCATTATGTGGCAGCCGATTTGCTCTCTCAGGCAGAACACGACGAGATGGCTTCTGCGATCCTGGTAACGACAAGCCGTGACTTTGCAGATAAAGTTTCCAAAGAGATCGAAGGCTATTTAAAAACTCTCTCAAGAAGCGAGATCATCCGCAAATCACTGGACAATTATGGCTACGCACTGATTGCAGAGACGATGGACGAGGCGATTGAGACTGCAAACGAGATCGCATCTGAGCATCTGGAGATCGTGACGGCCAACCCGTTTGAAGTAATGATGAAGATCCGCAACGCCGGAGCCATCTTTATCGGAGAATACAGCAGCGAACCGCTGGGCGATTATTTTGCCGGACCAAACCACGTACTGCCGACCAACGGAACTGCAAAATTCTTCTCCCCGCTTGGTGTAGATGACTTTATCAAACGTTCCAGCATCATCTATTATTCAAGAGAGGCACTCAAAGATATCCACAAAGATATCATCCAGTTTGCCGAGGCAGAAAAACTGACGGCACATGCAAATTCGATCCGTGTCCGTTTTGAAGAGGAAGATGCCAATGAGTAGGACAGCCACCATCACCCGGACAACAAAAGAAACGGATATCGCAATGACGCTTTCCCTTGACGGAAGCGGAAAATCCAAGATCAGTACCGGCATCGGATTTTTTGATCATATGCTGGACGGATTTACCAGACATGGGCTGTTTGATATGAAACTTTCCGTAAAAGGAGATCTCTATGTGGACTCCCACCACACGATCGAAGATACCGGGATCGTGCTCGGCAATGCGATCCGCGAGGCAGTCGGTGACAAAAAAGGCATAAAACGCTACGGACATTTCATTCTTCCGATGGATGAGTGCCTGGTCGTGTGTGCCGTCGATCTGTGCGGAAGACCGTATTTATCCTTTGATGATGTATTTACCGTACCGAAATGTGGGGATATGGACACCGAAATGGTACGTGAATTTTTCTATGCTGTTTCCTATGCGGCAGCAATGAATCTGCATATAAAAGTCTTGACACCCGGAAATAATCATCATATGATGGAAGCAATGTTCAAAGCATTTGCGAAAGCACTGGACATGGCGGTTGGAATGGATAGCCGCATTACAGATGTGCTTTCGACGAAAGGAAGTTTATAATGCAGAAGAAAATTGTGGTACATATGTATCTGAAAAACGGAAAAGCAGTGACCGGTTTTGACGGAAAAGAACTGCTTGAAGATGGCGATGTGATGAGTATTGCCCAGCATTACAGCAACAACGGGGCAGATGAGCTTCTGATCTTTGATCTGTCAGATGACGATGTAGATCACGAGCAGTCTCTCAATCTGATCCGCCAGATCAGCCGGGTGATCGATATCCCGATGAGCGGCGGCGGCCATATTAAAAATCTGGAAGATGTGAAAAAGCTTCTCTACGCAGGATGCCAGCAGGTTTTCTTAAATTATGCCAAAGCAGCCAATATTGAACTGACAGAAGAAGTATCCAAACGTTTCGGAAAAGAAAAAATCGCGATCTGTACAGACAGTTTTGCACAGCTACAGGCAAACAAGGCGAGGGTAAATGAATATACCTCCCGTGTGATCCTGCTCTGCGATGAAGTGGATGTGCGTACAACTGCCCGCCTTGTAGAAGTGCCGGTACTTCCGGTTTCCACACGTGCAGACCGTCACGGCCTGCTAAAGCTTCTGATGCTCGACAATATCTGCGGTGTCTGCGGAGATACATTCTCTGATCTGAATGAAGATCTGATGGCAGCCAAGCTGGAAGCGAAAAAGCATGGCGTTGAGATCAATACGTTCGAGAGCAAGATGAGCTGGAATGAGCTGAAACTGAACTCCGACGGCATGATCCCGGTTGTTGTGCAGGACTACAAAAATCTGGAAGTGCTGATGGTCGCTTATATGAACCGTGAAGCTTTTGAAAAGACTGTGGAGTCCGGAAAGATGACCTACTGGAGCAGGAGCCGCAACGAACTGTGGCAGAAAGGTGCGACCTCCGGACATGTCCAGTATGTCAAACAGCTTTCCATCGACTGCGACAACGATACCATCCTGGCAAAGGTGCAGCAGATCGGTGCCGCATGCCATACCGGGAACCGCAGCTGTTTCTACCGTGAGATCTTAAAGAAAGATTACCATGAGACCAATCCGGCGATCGTTTTCGACCATCTCTATAAGCTGATCGAGGATCGCAAACAGCATCCGAAAGAAGGATCTTACACCAACTACCTGCTTGAACAGGGCATTGACAAGATCCTCAAAAAAGTCGGAGAAGAAGCGACGGAGATCATCATTGCAGCGAAAAACCCGAATCCGGAGGAGATCAAGTACGAGATTTCCGATTTTCTGTACCATGTGATGGTACTGATGTCTGAACGCGGTGTGACTTGGGATGATATCACCAGAGAGCTTGCAAACCGCTAAGGGTATGATTTTGATATAACCGAATAAAACCCCGCCTTTTTGCATAGCGTATAGCAGAAAGGCGGGATTTTTATGCATACAGGCTTAAGTGAAGAGCAGAGACGGCAGATCGAAAAGATGCGGCGGCAGAGCGGCCGTATGCCGGTTTACCGGAAAACGGCAGAAAAAGTGAATGATTTTTCAGAAAAAACAGAAGAACTTCCACAGAACGGGAGTTCTTTTTTTACACGCCTTCTGGCGGCAATGCTGCTGCTGGCACTGTTTTTGCAGTTTCATTTGAGCGGCAGTTCGATCTTTGGATATAACAGCCGGGAGGCAGTCACGGCGGTCAGTCAGAGCATAGACTTGCAGAAAGTGGCAGATTCTGTTAGAATAAAATAACATGCACCGATCGAGACGGAGTGCAGAAAGAATTGTGAAAACATGAAGTACAGAGCAATTCGTATGGTATTACAGACATAAGCAACATCATCAGGAGGAACCACATGGGGAATAAACAAAGGGGAAAAATGAAAAAAAGACTGCTTGTGGCAGCACTTGCGGCATGCATGGCATTTCCGGCAAGTCTTCCGGCACAGGCAGCAGGCACGGTACACGGCAAAAAGGTCGGCTGGATACAGGAAGAAGGGCAGAGGTACTACTGTGATCCATCTACCCTGCAGAATGTACGCGGCAAATGGCAGCTGATCGGCAAAAATTACTATTATTTTGACCAGCTCGGCAGACTGGTCCGCAACAAATGGGTTGGAAATTATCACGTCGGCGACAACGGAGCCCTGGAAAAAAACAAGTGGATCGGCAAATATTTTGTCGGTGAAAACGGAAAGTGGATCAAGAAATTCAAGGGCGGCTGGTATAAGATCAACAAAAAGTGGTATTATTATACAAAAGAAGGCGTAAAGAAAACCGGCTGGTTAAAGTACAAAGGTAATAAGTACTATCTGGATAAAAACGGTGTGCGTCTGACCAAGTGGCAGAAGATCAAGAATACCACCTACTATTTTACGAAAAAAGGTAAACAGCGGAGTACTTCCTGGAAAAAGAAAGGCGGCTGGTATTACCCGACCAGCACGACCGGCTCGGTGTACAAAGGCGAGCGTATGAACACGGGAAGCCGCCTGACAGCAACCAAGATCGAGTACCGCACTTCCACGCTCAAAGTCATCCTTCGCAAACACAGAGCGTACAGCACCTGCTACTGGACTGCGGATATTAAGATCAACAATCCAAACCAGATGTTTTCGGCATTTTCCTATGGGACGTATGGCGGAACAAGAGAGACGACTTCGCATGCGGTAAAACGCACCAAATCAATCATCGGCATCAATGCCAGTGCTTTTTCCTATTCGGACGGCAGACCTTGTTTTGATGCAGTGAAGATCCAGAAAGGCAAGATCTACAACCGTGCAGGCGGTACAAGCTATTCCAACTGTGCCGTTCTCTGGGACGGAACCATGTTTACGCCGGAAGTACATCTTTCCGCCGAAGATCTGGTGGAAATGGGCGTAAAAGACAGCTACAATTTCGGACCGCCGCTGATCGAAAACGGCAAAAAAGTTACATACAATATGGCAAATTCTGCAAACGACTGGTCACTGATGTTCTATAAAGATCCAAGAAGTGCCGTCGGTATGGTAGAGAAAGGCCATTACATTCTACTCGTTGCAGACGGAAGAGGGATCGGCGGTTCCCTCGGACTTACCAGAACCGAGATGCAGAATATTTTCAAAAGCTACGGCTGTACCTACGCCTATAATATGGACGGCGGCGGATCAGCAACCCTTGCTTACCGCGGAACGGTGTTGAACCATCCATCCGACGGAGCAGAGCGGGCATGTGGAGATTTCCTGCTGTTCAAAGAATAAGAGGTAAAGAACAGCTGAATAAAACTTATAAAAGTATATAAATAACTGTTGAATTTTATAGGTTATTAGTATAGAATAATATTGAAAGGAAGTGATGCTTTGAGTAAATATTATTCT